>Ga0302347_1001101_pt1 | contig 34811 bp, 37 predicted proteins | sample PhyWR1_FD_202178 | JGI IMG/M metagenome (GOLD analysis project Ga0302347, IMG submission 202178) | Leaf surface microbial communities from wheat plants in UC Gill Tract Community Farm, Albany, California, United States - DLSL W.R1 (v2)... | ecosystem: Host-associated > Plants > Phyllosphere >... | reverse complement strand
GCCTACGTGCTTGGAAATATGTGCAAGAGAAGTTTTTGCATTATCCATCAACATATAGACTATTTCTTTGTCGACTCCGTCTAGATGATAACCGGATTCAGATGCACTTTTCATATATAATAGATTTTAAAGTTTAAATATAATTAAAAATGAATAAGTAAAACAATTGTTGGCAAACTTTATATTATGTCCAGAATCGTTATCTCTTACTATTTAATTACAATAATCGTTTATTGTTTTTTATTTGAATGTAAAAATATAGAAAATTATGTGAAATATAAAAATATATTGCATTTAATTTTCCAAACTAATATAAAAAATCTTCATTTTCTACCGTAAAGATGTATATCGCTGTTCTCCATTTTCGGGGAAACAAATTTCTTTGCAATCTTTATATCCTTTATTATATTAATCAAAATACCATTATAACAAATTGAAAGCCAAAATGATACGATTATCAAATTTAAGAAGTTAAAATTTTATTTTGAATGCCTAAAAAATGATATATTTAAAACCTTATATATAGACCAATGAAAAAATTTTACAACCTGATCGCAGTCTTCATTGCGATCCTCAGTTTTGCGCAGACGCAGACGGTCACTTCGGCCATCAGCCCTGCCGCATTCAACGAAGATGAATCTATTACCATTACTTTTAATGGCAGCAGCATCAATGAATCTACTTGGGCCGTTTCCAACAATGCACTTTACCTGTGGGCCTGGTCCTACGATCAAAACGATGCAAACAGCGTTAACTGTCCTACAAACGGGGACTGGACCGCGTCCAACGAGGCCAACAGACTGACTTACAATGCAGGCAACGACACGTACACGATGACCTTCGTTCCAAAAACATTCTACAACCGCACCGGATTGGGAAGAATTGGATTTTTACTTAAAACGAAAACCGGAAACGGACAATCGCAGGATTTCTATTCGGAAGTTGGAAAGTTTCAGTTTATAACTACTACTCCGAAGAATGGCTCGGTCAATTTCACCGCTTCCGGAAACAATTATCCAATCTCTTACAGCACTTCTTTGCCTGCCAATTTTGTGGTAAAAGCTAATGGTACACAGATTTACACAGCAAACAATGTGTCCTCTATGTTTACACCATATAATGTTACTGTGGACAGCCAGATTGAATTGACCGCAACAAGCGTTGCCGATGGAACAGTACTGACTTCAAAGTTTAGTATTAATCCAACTCCTACGACACAATCTGCCGCAATACCTTCTTATATGAGACAGGGGATTTCTTATGATCCAAATGATCCTACAAAAGTGGGGTTGGCATTGTATGCACCTTTCAAAAGTTATGTACACGTGATTGGAAGCTTCAATAATTGGCAGATTTCTTCTAATTATGTAATGAAGAGAGATACCAGTAATACCAATCTTTTCTGGTTAGAACTTACAGGACTTACGCCTCAGCAGGTTTACACGTTCCAGTACAGAACCAGTGACGGTGTAAAAGTGGCAGATCCTTATTCTACAATGGTACTTTCTCCGGATGATGATCCATATATCAGCGCAGCCACATATCCGGGACTTCCTGTATATCCTGCAGGTCAGCAGTATGACGTTTCCGTTATCCAGACTGCAAAGCCTGCTTATAACTGGACGGTTACAAATTTTCAGAAACCTGCAAAACAGAACTTAATTGTTTATGAGGCTTTAGTGAGAGATTTTACAACAGAACAAAACTGGCAATCGCTTATTGACAAATTGCCTTATATAAAAGGACTCAACGTCAATGCTATCGAACTGATGCCGGTGATGGAATTTGACGGCAACAATTCTTGGGGCTACAACCCGGGCTTCCATATGGCTCTGGACAAAGCTTACGGAACTCCTGAAAAATTCAAGGAATTCATAGATAAGTGCCATGCAAACGGAATTGCAGTAATTCTTGACGTTGCACTCAACCACGCTACCGGAAGATCGCCGCTGGAAAGACTTTGGTCTACAAGTACAGACGGAAGCTACGGTGGTGTTGCATCAAACAATCCTTACTTCAATCAGTTGGCAACTCATGCATACAGTGTTTTTTATGACTTCAACCATTCTAAAACAGACACTAGATATTACGTCAACAGAGTGCTGGAGCAATGGATCAAAGAATACAAAGTAGACGGATTCCGTTGGGATCTTACGAAAGGATTTACCCAGAACTGTACAGCATCAGACGAAGGCTGCACCGGTTCTTACCAGCAGGACAGAGTAGATGTTTTAAAGTTATATTCTGATCATCAGTGGTCTTATGACCCGAATTCCTATATCATTTTCGAACATTTGGGCGGCGATCAGGAAGAAAAAGAATGGGCAAATTATAAAGTGGCCGAAGGCAAAGGCGTGATGATGTGGGACAATCTCACAGGCGCATTTGGACAGAACACAATGGGCTACGATACCAACAGCAACTTCAACAGAATTGATTTTGAAAACCATACGTTCAGCGACAGAAGAAATATCAGCTACGGCGAAAGCCACGACGAGGAAAGACTGATGTTCAAAAATATCACTTACGGCAACGGTTCCGTAAAAACATTAGCCACAGCATTAGAAAGACAAAAAGCCTACGGCGCTGTATTCTTGACAGTTCCCGGTCCTAAAATGATCTGGCAGTTTGGAGAACTGGGTTACGAATTCAGTATCAACAGATGTGAAAACGGAACCATCAGCAATGACTGCAGAACGTCTCCAAAACCGGTAGCTTTTGCATTGGGCTACGACACAGATGCATCCAGAAAAGCCATCTATGATACCTGGTCAAAAATATTGGCTATCAGACTATCCAGTCAGGTTTTCGACACCACTACTTTTACGGTAGAATCAGGAAATCTATTACCTAAAATTTACATTTGGAATGATGCGCTTGCGGCTACCACACTCAAAAATGTGATTGTTGTGGCCAACTTTACCACAACAGCTCAGACTGTAACGCCTAATTTCCCTTACTCAGGATCTTGGTATAATCTGATGGACAACACTTCAATGTCAGCCAGTGCGGCTACAACAGTGGTTCTTCAACCGGGAGAATTCAGAATCTATGGGAATCAGACTGCTTTGGCAACAGACGAATCTAAAATTGATGCCAACAAAACATCACTTCAGATCGTCCAGAATCCTGCAAAAGATCTTCTGAAAATCAGATACAGCAAAGCCAAAAACGGACAAATCAACGTTTTCGACATCAATGGAAAACTGGTAAAATCATTCGCATTGAAATCCGCAAAAGGAGACGAAACATTCTCTATCAACGGTTTGAATGCAGGTATTTACATGGTTCAGTTGAAGTCAGACGAAGGTTTGGCAGTTTCCAAACTGATCGTAAAATAGCAAAACCTTACTTTTATAAAATGAAATCGCCCCGATTGTTTCGGGGCGATTTTTTTATTTTTCAGATATCATTTTCAGCTTTTCCAGACCTTCTGAGAAGGATTTGTTCATTTGCCGGGTCATCAGCGGTTTCATTGGTTTATAAACCGTTTCGATATCATAATCAATGGTCCAGGTAGCTTTCGTTCCGGAACCTTGCGCTGCAAGAATAAGGTCCGAAGTTGCCCTATCATCCATTGGTTTGAGGAAATGCATACTTGTCGCCACTCGCTCGCCGGGAACGATTGCTGTGATTTCCTGCTCACCTTCGCCCACATCATCATTCCCTTTCCACGTGTAGCCGTCACCAACTTCGCCAGCAGTTCCTTTGTAGGTCACCTTTAGATTCGGATCCATTTTCATCCACGGATTCCAGGTGTTGAAAGCTTTCATAGAATTCACATTCTGCCACACTTTCTCTTTCGGAGCGTTGATCGTCACACTCTGTTCGTTGTGACATTTGCTGTCAAAAAACAACATTGCAAGGAGGCAGTAAGCCACCAACAAACCTAGGATAACTCCCAGGATTTTTAGAAATTTTTTCATAATAAGTATAGTTTAAGTTCATAACAAATCTAAAAATAATTTAAACACAAAAACTTTTCCTACGACAATATTTCATTAATGATATAATTTGGGCGCCTTAATCCGTCTTCCACTCCCGCTATTTTTTTATTGCTTAGAAAGCGGCCAATCAATAGAAATGTCAGACATCGCAATAAAAAATGAGCTCCGTTCAAGCCGGGGCGCAATTTTGTCATACTTTCAACTTTAGGTACTAAATTTGTGATTTCAACAACATTAGAAAAGGCTTCGACTCCGCTCAGCCTGACATTAATATAAACAGTAAGTATTAAAAGTGTCACTCTGAGCGGAGTCGAAGAGCTTTAATATTAAATCATAAAGCCTTGTCAAGGTTTCAAAGTTTGACAAGGCTCAAAACCATCAACGATCAACTATCAACAAAATTATGAATCCACTATTAGAAAAATTCAACACCAAATATACCTCATCACCGTTCAGCGACATCAAAGAAGAACATTACCTTCCCGCTTTTCAGGAATTAGTTAAGGTTGCGGAGAATGAAATCGACGAAATCACCAACAATCCGGAAGCACCAACATTCGAAAATACGATTGAAGCAATGGCATTTTCCGGCGAACAACTGGACAGAGTTTCCAACATATTCTTTAATATCAATTCTGCCGAAACCAACTACGAAATTCAGAAAATTGCACAAGACGTTTCGCCACTTCTGACCGAATTCTCATCCAAAATTTCTCAAAACGAAAAACTTTTTGAAAGAATAAAAACCGTTTACGATCAAAAAGACAACTTGTCATTGAACGAAGAACAACAAATGCTACTCAACGAAACTTATAAAGGTTTTGTGAGAAGTGGTGCATTATTAAATGAAGAAGACAAAAAGAAACTGGAAAAAATCAATATGGATTTGTCCATCAAATCGCTTCAATTCGGGCAAAATGCTTTGGCGTCAACCAATGCTTATTTCAAACACATCAAAGACAAAGAAGAACTGAAAGGAATTCCCGAAGCAATTCTGGAGCAATATCAAGAAGATGCAAAAGAAAAAGGTCTGGAAGGTTACGTAATTACACTTCAATATCCGAGTTTTCTTCCCGCACTGACTTATGCAGAAAACCGTGAACTCAGAAAAGAATTGACTTTGGCAAACGGCAAAAAATCCTTTGACGGCGGCGAATTTGACAATCAAAACCTCATCAAAGAAATCGTAAAACTTCGTCAGGAAAAAGCGGAATTACTGGGTTATAAAAATTACGCAGATTTTGTCCTTGAAGAAAGAATGGCAAAATCGCCTGAGAAAGTTTTTGAATTCCTGAATGAACTGTTGGACAAAGCAAAACCTTTCGCTCAAAAAGAAATTGAAGAACTGAAATCTTTAGCAAAAGCCGACGGAATCGAAGAAATCCAAAGTTACGACCACGCTTTCTACGCCGAGAAACTAAGAAAACAGAAATTCGATATTGATGATGAAGAACTGAAACCCTATTTTCAACTGGAGAAAGTTCAGGAAGCAGTTTTTGGTTTAGCAGGAAAATTATTTGGCTTAGAATTCAAAGAAATAAATGACATTCAGAAATATCACGACGATGTAAAGACTTACGAGATTTTTGAGGTTGGAAGCGGGAAGTTGGAAGATGGAAAGGCAGAAAAAGTCTTCGACTCCGCTCAGACTGACAACGCAAAGCCAGAAGCCAAAAGCCAATCGCTAAAAGCAATTCTTTACGTCGATTATCATCCCCGAAAAGGAAAACGTGCCGGCGCCTGGATGACTAGTTATAAAAATCAATATAAAAAAGACGGTGACAATTCACGTCCGCATATTTCTGTGGTCTGCAACTTCACAAAACCAACTAAAGACACCCCAAGCTTACTGACTTTTCAGGAAGTAACCACGCTTTTCCACGAATTTGGTCACGCACTTCACGGCGTTTTGGCAGATACTCAATATCCAAATCTTTCCGGAACATCGGTGAAATGGGATTTTGTAGAATTACCTTCTCAGTTTTTGGAAAACTTCTGCTACGAACCGGAATTCCTGAAAACCTTCGCCAAACATTATCAAACCGGAGAAATCTTACCAGACGAAAAAATCGAGAAATTATCCCAAAGTAAATCTTTTATGGAAGGCTACCAAACGATGAGACAAGTTGGTCTCGGATTGCTGGATATGGCGTTTCACTCAAGCGTTTCGGAACACGAAGTTACGGACGTTAAAGAATTTGAAAATCATTTCACAAAAGCGACACAAATCTATCCTTCAAATCCCGAAACGGCTACTGCACCGAGTTTTTCACATATTTTCCAAGGTGGATATTCGGCTGGTTATTATTCTTACAAATGGGCTGAAGTTTTGGATGCAGATGCGTTCCAGTATTTCAAAGAAAATGGAATCTTCAATCCTGAAATTGCCGCGAAATATAAAGTTCTTCTTTCGTCCGGCGGAACCAAAGATCCGATGGAATTATACAAAAACTTCCGTGGAAGCGAACCGAAAGTGGAAAGTTTGTTGAAAAGAGCATTTGGATAAAAAATTTAAGTTTGAGATCTGACTATTCAGGTCTCAAATTTTTTCTAATTTCTAACTTCTTAACTCTAACTTCTACTTTAATGACTTGTCCCTGCTGTTCCGGAAAATCCTACGAAGATTGCTGTCAACCTTACCACAAAAAAGAAAAATTCCCGCCAACTGCGGAAGCTTTGATGCGTTCTCGCTTTTCAGCTTTTGCCATCCCGAACGGCGAATATCTTTGGGAAACCACTTCGCCTGGAAAAAGGAAATTCCATAATAAAAAAAGTTTGCAGGAATGGGGCGAAATCAATGAATGGACGAAGTTGGAAATCGTGGATACGCCGTCAATGAACAAGGTAGAATTCAAAGCGTTTTATACGGATGAAGATGGAAATCCGCAGGTTCATCACGAATTATCCACCTTCAAAACGATACAAAATCGCTGGTATTATGTGAGCGGAATATTTTTGGATTAAATCATAAAAATCATTTCCCCAACCCTAAATGGGAGTGATTTTAATGAAATTTCTCCCTTTAGGGTTGGGGAAAAAATTTATTTAAAATTTAAAGCAAACCTTTTTTCTTTTTTTGTCTCAAAACATAGAGATACAAACTTTCCACTTTTGCCCTTGCCCAATCGGTTTTTCTGAGGAATTTCAGTGAGGAATTGATGCTTGGATTATCGGCATTGAAACATCGGATGTTGATCTGTTTTCCCAATTCTTCGAAGCCATCGTAATAATCTACCAATTCTTCCAAAATTGCGTCGAGTCTTTTGCCGTGTAAAGGGTCTTTCGAAGTTTGTTCCATTTTGTAAAATTATCGAATTAATCTTCAAAAACGGAAATTCTGATTGCGTACATTTCATATCTTTGATTATAAATCAGAAAAATGAAAATCCTAACTTTTATTATCCTTTTAATTTCGACAATGTCTAACGCTCAGGACTTCGCCAATTTCGGCAGATATCAGAAACAAAATCAAGAAGTGAAATCTAAAACAACAACGCCAAACTCTGTATTTATGGGCGATTCTATCACAGAAGGCTGGTTTGCGACAGACCCGGGATTTTTCACAAAAAATAATTTTGTCGGCAGAGGAATTGGCGGCCAAGTCACTTCGCAGATGCTTTTGAGATTTCGGGAGGATGTGATTTTATTAAAACCAAAACGCGTCATTATCCTCGCTGGAACTAATGATATTGCGGAAAATCAAGGTCCGATTTCGTTGGATAAGGTTTTCGGAAATATAGTTTCGATGGTAGAATTGGCGAAAGAAAATAACATCAAAGTGGTTCTTTGTTCGGCACTTCCCGCTTCCGATTTCCCCTGGAGAAAAGGAATGATGCCCGCTGACAAAGTGATTGCATTAAACGGAATGATAAAAGATTATGCAAACAAAAATAACATTATTTACATCGATTATCATACACCTTTGAAAGACGACAAAAACGGTTTGCCCAAAGAAATTGCCGAGGACGGAATTCATCCCAATAAATTAGGCTACGAAAAAATGGAAGCCATCCTGATGAAAAGTCTGAAATAATGGATATTGAAGCATTAAAATTCCCAGTCGGAAAATTCGTAAAACCAGAATCAATCACAAAAGAAATCATCGATGCAGCCATTTCTGACGTTGAAAATTTTCCAAATTTTGTAAAAGCTGAAATCGAAAATTTGGATGAGAAAGATTTAAATCTAAGGTACAGACCAAAAGGTTGGACGATCTCGCAAGTGGTCCACCATTGCGCGGACAGCCACATCAACAGTTATGTGCGATTCAAGTTGGCTCTGACGGAAGATCTGCCAACCATCAAACCTTACGAGGAAAGTCTTTGGGCAGAATTGCCGGATAGTAAGCTTTCGCCATTTGTTTCTTTGAAGTTGCTGGAAGCTTTGCACGAAAGATGGGTTGTAATTTTGAAAAATCTTTCTGATGAAGATTTGAACAAAGAATTTATTCATCCGGAACAGTCGGAGAAGATTTCGCTTAAAGAGAATATCTTGATCTACAGTTGGCATTGTCAGCATCATTTGGCTCATATTCGTCAGGCGAAGGAATTGAGATTTAATTAAGAACTTTAAAATTAAATAATGAAAAAGTCAATCTGTCTACTACTTTCGCTTTTAATAAATGTTTTTTCGATGGCTCAAAATAAAATTGATGCCGATTTAGAAAAATGTTTGAGTAAAGATAATTCTACGGCTGGTCAACGAAACTGTATCAATTCTGCCCGTAATTCTTGGGACAAAGAACTCAATAAATCTTATCTATCATTAAGCCAAAAACTGACGAAAACCGGAAAAAACGAATTGGTTGAAGCGCAGAGAAACTGGATTCTCTTCCGCGATTCTGAGTTCAAATTGATTGATAAATATTATTTCGACACTAAAAAGGGAACACTGTTTTACGTGATTGCTGAAAATAAAAAGCTGGAAATTGTAAAGGAAAGAGCGTTGCAGATTGAGGAATATGTGGAGCAGTTTGAATATTAGAGCGGTTATTTCATCCTATTTACATTCCGTTTTCGGGATACCTTCGAAAAGTGTATTTTTAGGCAAAATTTTTAGCAATGATCTACGGAATCGATACGCTCGGCTATCAGGATGTTTTGGAAATAGCAAAAAATCCATCGCTTGCAAAACTCAGTGAAAAATCAAGAGAACAAATTATAAAATCGCAGCAGAATGTTCAGGACATTGTAGCTTCTGACCGTACGGTTTACGGCATCAACACAGGATTTGGACCACTTTGCGATACCAAAATATCAGAATCGGAAACGGCGCAACTTCAGCACAATTTGATTATTTCTCACGCCGTTGGTGTTGGAAAACCAATTGATAAAAATATTTCCAAAATAATGATCATTGCCAAGATCCACGCTTTGTCGAAGGGATTTTCGGGTGTCTCGCTGGAAGTGATCGAACGTCTTATATTGATGCTGGAAAAAGACATCATTCCGGCTGTTCCGGAGCAAGGTTCTGTCGGTGCTTCGGGAGATTTGGCGCCATTGGCACATTTGGTCTTGCCACTTTTAGGCCTTGGCAAAGTTTGGGAAAATGATCAAACGGTTGAGACTTCAATAGTTCTCGAAAAGCACAACATTCAACCTTTGAAACTTGGGCCTAAAGAAGGTTTAGGTTTGATTAATGGAACTCAATTTATCTTAGCTCACGCCATTGTTGGACTTTCCAAATTCGAATATCTTTTGGATCTCGCCGATTTGACTGCAGCAATGAGTCTGGAAGCTTACCGAGGTTCTGCAAGTCCTTTCAAGAAGGAGTTGCACGACATTCGCCCATTTGACGGCAGCCGAAAAGTAGCCGAAAGAATGCGAAATTTCCTGAAAGATTCCGACAATCTGAAGTCCCACGAATTCTGCGACCGCGTGCAGGATCCTTATTCTATGCGATGTGTGCCACAAGTTCACGGCGCGAGCAGAAATGCTTTTGAACATCTGAAGCAAATGGCAGATACAGAACTCAATTCCGTCACCGATAATCCAATTATTTTGAGCGCTGAAGAATCCATTTCCGGGGGAAATTTCCACGGACAGTTGATGGCTTTGCCTTTGGATTATTGTGCTTTGGCCGCTGCAGAATTAGGAAATATTTCTGACAGAAGAAGTTATCTTTTATTGGAAGGAAAATATGGTTTGCCTAAATTATTAATCGAAAGTTCGGGTCTCAATTCCGGATTTATGATTCCGCAATACACAAGTGCAGCGTTGGTGACAGAGAACAAAACACTTTGTTTTCCGGCTTCGGCAGATTCTATACCGACAAGTTTAGGACAGGAAGATCACGTTTCCATGGGCAGTATTTCGGGACGGAAATTCAATCAGATCCTTGGGAATCTTGAAAACATTTTGGCGATTGAATTGATGTTCGGAGCGCAAGGTTTGGAATTTAGACGACCTGCAGTTTGCTCAGATATTGTTGAGAAAAACTATGCAATCATTCGTTCCGTAGTTCCGAAATTGGAGAATGACAGATTGATTGGCGAGGATATTTTGAAAATTGCTGACTTGATTAAAGAAAGGAAATTAGTGGTGAATTAAATGAATTATCACAAAGAAGAATATTTAATTCTAATGTTTATAAGTCGCAAATGTCAATCTTTTGCGGCTTTTCTTTTAATTAATAATGAAATTCGCCTTTGCGATTATAAAAACATTATAATCAATTCCCAAACTGATAATCCAACGGCAACATTTTAGAAATATTCTGACGGGAAAAATCGCCTTCCAAAATCAACTGATCCGGCTCGGAAGAAAGACCTTCTTTGAAAATTTCGAATTCCATAGCTTCGGGATGAATGAAAGATGACTGTGTCACAACACCAGCAGATTTGACGAATTCTCCCTTTTTGATTTCATAATAATATTTCTGATAATTGACCTGCAGCAAATCTTCGAAATCAATAAATAATCTGTCGTTTCTTATTTTCGTAAAATCCGATTCTTTCATTTTGATCTTGAGAATTGCCATCACAAATTCGGTATTTTTCAATTTCTTTTGTGAAATAGCCTCCAACTCATCTGTCCAGGGAAGCGTTGAATTTTTCTGTGATTTTACAATTTCAAAACGATCATTAAGCCTCTGCAGCTCAGCTTCTGTGGGATAAGCAGGATTTGGAATTCTTCTGGCGTGATTGACAATAAAGCCTTCTTTTTCCAGTTCGTTATTGTAGAGACTTCTCAGGAAATGCATCATACTTCCGTTATACGCATTCATCCGGTTCAGAACAATTTCCTTTCTGAAACTTGTTTCTTTAAAGAATGAAGTGCCAAGGTAACTCGTACTTTTTGCCTTAAAATCTGCCTCAAAATTGATCAGATTATATTGGATTGTATAACCCAATTTTTTATTTTCGATGATCAAATTTTCCGGCGCTTTGACTTTTAAAAACTGATTTTTCTTATCATAAGAAAACCTGAGCATTCGTTGGTTTTTAATTCTAATATCGTCCCTGTCAAATCCAATAAACTGATCCAGAAAATAATTAATAAAATCTTTGTAAGCCTGTTCTGTGTAAGGAATAATTACAACTTCTTCAATGTCACTCACTTTATTAATAATCACTTTCACCGATTTCCCGATGGCATTGTCAACTGGAAAAATACTGGTTTCGTAACTGTCTTTTTGGAAAATTAAATTGCCGCTTTTCTGGCCATGAATATCCAGCGTGAAACGTCCGTCACTCGTAGAAACTGTTGAGATCTTTGTCCCATCCAGATAGACATTGACGTCGGAAATGGCTGAACCGCTTTCCGTCTGGATCTTCCCCGAAATAGTTTGGGAAAAAAAGTTACAAACGAAACCTAAATAAATGCAAAAAAGTAATATTCTTTTCATTAAAACAATATTACTAATTTTTTAGTTATAAAAAAGTGGACAAATCAGAATTATCCGATTTTTATCGAAGTCATACTCAATGAGCCGCCAATCAAAGAATCGTTGAATAGCGAAAGGTCTTCCGATTTATCTTTCAGTCCGAGATTATAAATTAATGGTAAATAATGGTCAGGAGTTGGAACAGCATATTGCAAGAACGTTCCCTGTTTTTGATAATCGATGAGTTTCTGGAAATCGCCATCTAAAAGCCAATTATTGGTTTTCTCCCGGGCTTCTATCGCCCAATCCCAGCCGGCGCCAACGGTATCAATATTTTTCCAGTCGATCAGTCTAAGGTTGTGAACAATGTTTCCGCTTCCGATAATCAAGATTCCTTTTTCCCTGAGTTTAGATAATTTCTTGGCTAATTCAAAGTGATATTGTGGCGGTTTTGTATAATCGATACTCAACTGAATGACCGGAATATCCGCATCGGGATAAAGATGCCGAAGAACCGACCACGCGCCGTGATCCAATCCCCAATTGTGGTCTTCCTCCACCATAACAGGTGACAATAATTCTGCAGTTTCCTTTGCCAATTCAGGGTTCCCTTTTGCGGGATATTGAACATCAAATAAGGCTTGCGGGAAACCTCCAAAATCGTGAATGGTCTTGGGAAGTTCCATCGCAGTGACAAATGTTCCGTTGGTAAACCAATGCGCCGAAATACAAATAATGGCGTTCGGTTTCGGGATTTCTTTACTGATATTTCGGAAACCCTGCACAAAGATATTTTCTTCGATGGCGTTCATCGGAGAGCCGTGTCCCAGGAAAAGGACGGGCATTTTTTGGGTGGTTTTGAAGTTGTCGGAGATGTTGGAGAGGTCGTTGAGGTTCATTTTTATTTTGTAAAATGTATTAATGTGAAATGTATTTTAAAATCTTTTTTTACCCCAACCCTAAAGGGAGAAAATGATTTGAAAATTTAATTAAAATTACTCGCTTTAGGGTTGGGGAAATAATTTTAATGAAACTTCTTCTCGCAGATTTTGCAGATAAAGCAGATTTCAAACACAATATTGTCATTCCGGAGGAATCTCGACAGTCTGGTTTTTTACAGAAATACAAACTTGGTAGTTGTGACTAATATCGTTTGTATGTAGAAGCTGCAGCCCGACTTGAACGGAGCTCTTTTTGTGAGGAGGAACGACGAGCAAAAAAGCGGGAGTGGAAGGCGGATAAAGCTGCCCAAATCACTATACAATTAAAATTAAAAAGCGTGAACAAAGTTGCCCTTGTTCACACTTCAAAAAACTCAAACTATAAAAAATACTATGATGTATTATTGTTTTACGAACTGCAGTTCTCCTGCAATTTTTACGTCTTCGCTTACCATCACACCGCCTGTTTCCAGGGCTGCGTTCCAAGTCAATCCGAAGTCGCTTCTTTTGATTTTTCCTTCGAAAGAGAAACCTGCTTTTGTGTTGCCCCAAGGATCAGAATTGATTCCTCCGAAGTCCACGTCCAAACTGATTTCTTTGGTAATGCCGTTCAATGTTAGGTTTCCAGTCACATCGCCGTTCAAAGTAGTAGCTTCGAAAGTGATTTTTGGATTGGCTTCTGCATTGAAGAATTCTGCAGATTTCAAATGTGTATCTCTGTCTGCATTGTTTGTGAAGATAGAATCTGTATCGATGAAAGCGGAAACTTTTGCGCTTGCGAATGTGTCATCTTCTGCCTCGATCTCTGCGTTGAAAGTGGTAAATTCTCCTTTGACGTTGGAGATCATCAGGTGTTTTACTTTGAAAGTAATTTCGCTATGTGTTGGGTCTAATAACCATTTAGTTGCCATAATTTTAATATTTTGTTGATTAATTATACTGCAAATTTATAGTGCCGAGACAAATCTGACATTGATGTAAGTTAAGAATTGTTTTTTTGTGAATTTTTTAACGGTTACTGCTTTTCGGCACAATGATTTCTGTGCTCAGATAATGAAAAATTTCTCCTTTCTCTTTTTGTTTTCCAGCGTTTTTTATTTTTCTCAGAAGAGCGATTCTGTGGCTTTGATTTCGGAAGTCAAAATCGATGCTTACAAAAAACCGGTTTCATTTATCGCTTCTACCAAATCTGTATCTGTGGTTTCCGAAAATTTGCTTTCTCAGAATCCACCCGACCGTTTGCTGGAATCTGTGAATCAAATTGCTGGTGCAAGAATGGAAGAACGGTCGCCGGGAAGTTACCGGATTGCGGTGCGCGGCAGTTCTTTGCGGTCGCCTTTTGGCGTTCGCAATGTGAAAGTTTATTTGGATGATTTTATTTTGTCTGATGCTTCGGGGAATACTTATTTTAATCAGATTTCGCCGGATTTAATTCATAAAATTGAGATTTACAAAGGTCCGGAAAGTGGCGATTTTGGTGCCGTGACTGGCGGAACTTTGTTGCTTCAAACTCAGACAGCTGATGATATTTCTTTGAATCTTTCGTCTGGAAGTTATGGGACTTTTAATGAAAGTATTAATTTTTCAAAGCAATTGGGAAAGCATTTTTTCCAGGTTTATCAAAACTATTACAGAACAGATTCTTACCGGGAACAATCAGCGGTTGAGCGAAAACAGATTTTCATTAAGGATAATTTCAAATATTCTGACAAAGGCGAACTGAAAGCAATGCTTCTCTTTTCCGATTTGGATTATGAAACGCCTGGCGGATTGACTTTGGCTCAAATGGAAGCCAACCGAAAACAAGCCCGACCAGCAACTACAACACTTCCTGGAGCAAAAGAACAGGATGCAGGAATTCGAAATAAAATGGTTTTGGCCGGACTTTCCAATCAGTATCAATTGACTGATGGACTTTCGCATTTTGTTTTGGTTCAGGGTTCTTATGTGGATTTTGAGAATCCATTTATTACCAATTTCGAGAACCGTTTTGAAAGTAATTATGCACTGAGAACACATTTCAATTACGAAAAAAATTGGGAGAATGTTTCGGCTGAATGGCGATTAGGTTACGAAGGTGCGACCAATCCTATTTTTATTAAAAACTTTGACAACAATCGTGGAACAGAAGGAAATCCGCAGAATTTTGACAAGTTGAGAAACAATTCCGGATTTTATTTTCTGTCGCAGAAACTGAACTTTAATGAGCGGTTATTTACTGATATTTCCATTAGTTTAAATTCAAATTCTTACAAGTGGGAAAAGATTTTTCCGACTTCTGAAACGGGAAATGTAAAGTTCAAAAATCAATGGTTGCCGAATTTTGGGATGACTTATGTTTTGGATAAAGGATTTTCTGTAAGAGGGAAAATCGGGAAAGGAAATTCGGCGCCAACGAATGAGGAGATTCGTTCTTCCAATCAGGAATTCAATTTCAATCTGGTTCCGGAATATGGTTGGAATAAGGAAATTGGCTTGCGGAAACAGTTTGGAAATACCGTTTTTGTGGAACTGAATTATTTTGATTTCCGAACGAAAGATGCGATTGTAAGAAGGCAGAATGAAGCCGGACAAGAATATTTTATCAATCGGGGAAATACGGTTCAGAAAGGTTGGGAATTCCTTTTGGAGTCGAAGCGGTTTGATTTGAATAATGCTGTTTTGAGCCATTTCAAATTCAGATTTTCAGGAAGTATTTACGATTTTAAATTCAAAAATTATGTTCAGGAAAATTCTGACTTTTCTGGAAATTCCTTGACCGGCGTTCCGAAAATGACTATCAACAGTTTGCTGAATTTTACTTTCTTTAAAAAATTAGCCGTTGATTATTCTCAATTTCTGACTTCAAAAATTCCTTTAACCGACGCAAATTCTGTCTGGTCGGAAGCGAGTTTGGTTTCAAATATCCAATTCCGTTATCCAATTGTTTTTGAAAAATCAAGAATAAATTTATTTTTCCAGATTCAGAATTTGTACAATACGGATTATGTGTTGGGATTTGACATCAATGCTTTTGGAAACCGGTTTTACAATCCTGCGGCGAAGCGGAATTTTGTTGTCGGAGCTAATATTCAGTTATAAATTTAAATGAAAAATGGTCTCGCAGATTTTGCTGATCACGCAGATTAATTTCAAGCATTATCATCTGCTAAATCTGCATGATCTGCGAGAGCTTTAAAACTTTTCAGTCAAATATTTCCAATAACGTTTCGGAACGTGCTGGACGTGGAGTTTGATATTTTTCCGTTCCTTAATATTCGTCTTTGTAAAATAGCTTTTCCAAAGTTCCTGATAATTGATTTCTTCCTCGTGGAATTTCTGCTGGTATTGTTTGAGATTGAATTTATCGTCAGGATAAAAAAATTCACAGTTTTCGAGATCGAAAAACAATCCGTAATGCCGCTTGAGATCGTAAATCATCCATTTCTGATCAGCGTATCGCTCCTTAAAATGTTTTCTGATCAAAGGCAGAACATCAAAATCCGGATCGATTTTAGAAAAATAAATACCATCAGTCATCTTCTCAAACCTGACAAATGCCGTCATCCGATGTCTTTCTCGACTGACAGATTTGCAGATTTTTGAGATTTGCAGAATATCATCATTGGCGAAATTCTGCAAAACATTATTCTCAGGATTATTGATGGATTGTTTGATTGCGGAAAAAATCAAATCTTCAGATTCCGGAAGTTCAGACAGGAAAACCATCAGCAATTGTTTGATTCCTGCTTTTCCGATGCTTGCTTCTAATTTCTTTAAAACTCTGTCAGATTTTTCGTTTTGCGTCACCACCTCGTGGATTTCGGCGAACATATTTTCCTGCTGGAATCTTTCTCTGTTTCGGATTTCCACGTCTTTATATTTGTATTCAAAAACTTCGAATACTGCGGTTAATAGTCCGTCGAAGCTGCCGTCGTAGAGAAGGGTTGTCATTTTGGGTTGGAGAGGTTTTGGGTTTGAGAGTTTGAGGGTTTTAGAGTTAAGGGAACGCAATTTTGTCATTCCGGAGGAATCTAGATTAAGTTTAATCGTATTGGTGAGATTCTTTCAGAATGACAAAGACAATGTTATTTTTGTGTTGTCAGGCTGAGGCTCTCGAAGCCCAACTTAAAACAAAGTCAATTGCTGAGAAAACTGATTCTGGAATTTCGACTGACTTCCACCAATTATTAATTTCCTCAAATTCAAATCGGTTAAATGTTTCAAAAATGGATTGCCATAACTGAAATCGATGAAATATTTTGCTCTGTTGACAGCTGCTCCAAGCTTTTTCAAATTATCAATATTCAAAACCTGAAAACGTCTGGAGCTGACAATTTTCATTGCCGTCTTTACACCAATTCCCGGAATTCTAAGAATCATTTTATAATCCGCAGTCTGCAAATTGACCGGAAATTGGTCTAAGTGACGCAACGCCCAACTCAGTTTCGGGTCGACTTCCAAATCCAGAAATGGCATATTGGAATCCAAAATCTCATCTGCTTTGAAACCATAAAAACGCATCAGCCAATCGGATTGATATAGACGATTTTCCCTCAAAACCGGAACTGCTGCGGTAATTCCTGGCAAACGGGCATCAGACGTCACAGGAATATAACCCGAATAATACACCCGTTTCATCCCGTAATTTTTATAAAAATGGTCGGCTACTTTGATAATTTGCAGGTCATTTTCGCTCGTTGCGCCAACAATCATTTGAGTAGATTGTCCGGCTGGTGCGAACTTCGGAACGCTTTTGATGATTTTTTTTTCGTCTTTATAAAGTTGAATTCCCTTCTGCACAACACGCATCGGCTGCAGCATATCTTCCCGATTTTTGTCCGGCGCTAAAAGTTTTAGTCCAGATTCTGTCGGGATTTCGAGGTTCACGGAAAGTCGGTCGGCGTAAAGTGCAGCTTCCTGCATTAGAATATCACTCGCGCCAGGAATCGATTTGAGATGAATGTAACCATTGAAATTATGTTCGTTTCTCAGTTTCTTTGCCACCCGAACCAAACGTTCCATCGTCGTATCTGCATCTTTGAAAATCCCGGAACTCAGAAACAAACCTTCGATATAATTTCTGCGGTAAAAACTGATAGTCAGATCCACCACTTCTTCCACCGTGAAAGCGGCACGTTTGATGTCATTTGATTTTCTGGAAACGCAGTAGATGCAATCGTAAATGCAATGGTTGGTCAACAGGATTTTGAGAAGCGAAACGCATCGCCCATCTTCTGTATAAGTGTGACAAATCCCGCTGGCAGAACTGTCGCCCAATCCGCCGTTGTTTTTCCTTTTTCCGCCACTTGACGAGCAGGAAACGTCGTACTTGGCAGCATCAGCAAGGATTTCCAGTTTTTCTTTTGTGCGGTCGAAGTTCATATTTTGGAAGATTTTATTTAGAAGAATTACGCTCTAAATTTACGTCAAAAATAAGTCCACTTAATTACAACTTTGATAGTTTTTGTCAATTAAGTTACTAACAAAATTGTTCCCTAGTTTCGTTTCGTCGAACATTTTTCAAAATGTTTAAGTACATTTTTTTTGTAAATCAACAAGTATTTTTACTTGAGTTTTAATAATTCAGTATCAATTTTATATTTGATTTTTTTCTTAGATAGTAATTGATTTAGATACTGTTCAGAGACTTGCTTGCCTTGCTCCTTTTCAATAAGTGCTGACAATTTAATTGCTTGTTCCTTCTGAAGTTCATTTCTAATTAAATTGATTTTAATCCACTTCTTTTCAAATTTCTGAAATAAATTAGTATCATTTATTTCATCAAGAAAAACAATTGCCTCTAATGCTGATTCTTGGTCAAAATACAATTCTGGTTTTTCTAAATAATAATCTAAATATGTTTCTAAAATATTTATCGTTTTACTATTATTGTAAAAAGCTAAGATTAAAGCATAAAGATGCCCAACACAGCAAACTTCACTTTTCAAAAAATGAGTTCCAATGACATCTATCTGATTTTGATAATTCTTGACTGCTGAAAAATATCCGCCAACAAGTCTGGTTCGCCAATTAAAATCACCCAAAAGTTTAAGAGTAATTTCTTCTGTGATTTCTGATGATATTAATTCTACTGCTTCAATCCAACCATTATCATAATAATGACCAATTCGCATATAAAAAGGACTAACCCACTTGTCTATAAATTCTTGACCTAATTCAATACTATTTTTATAAGTTGTTAAATCGTCGAAAGAAGATTTATGTATTACAATTGCACCTTTCGAATGTAAGTCCATTTGGTTTTCTAAGTCGTTATCCATTTTTGAGATTTTATCAATTACAAATCATCTTTATCTTTTTCATAACCTTCGTAATAATAAGACTGCTCAATCCCCTTAAAGATTATTTCTCGGTTCTCCACATCATCTGTTAAATTTCCATAAAGCAAAGTTCTCAATTCCAAATCGTTGATTGGACTGCGCTCCATTGCCTGCAAATAAAGTGTTTTATCCACAAATTGCCAGTTGACCACTTTTTTTAAATTAGACTTCAAAATCATATCCAACCAAATCCGCATCGTTCTGCCATTGCCTTCCATAAAAGGATGCGCGATGTTCATTTCTACATATTTTGCAATGATTTCTTCAAATGTATTCTCAGGCATTTGTTCAATTTTTGCAAGAATTTCAATCAGATACAAAGCTGTAGCAAAACGGAAACCGCCTTTGGAAATATTCTGTGTTCGAATTTTTCCTGCAAAATCATACAATCCATCGAATAAATATTGATGAATCTCCTGCAAACCTTTGGTTGATCCGATTTCTAATTTTTCTATTGCGCCACTTTCAAATAAGCGGTAAGCATTTTCCAAACTATTTTTGTCTATGTTTTTCATAATTTATCTAAAATTGACATCTAAACATTCACAAATATACAAACCAATCTCATCAAAATCTCTCAAAATCCTTATCTTTACAAACATAAAATTTCATAATGTTTTTATTAATTCAAGACACGATTTCAGTTTTAAATTATTCAAAATCATTTATCATTTATCATTTATTAATTATCAATCATTAATTATGAACCATCAACCTGTTGAAGGATTTTCAAAACTTTCCAAACAAAGAAAAATCGATTGGCTAATCAGCGAATATCTGAGTAACGACAGAAGTTACGAGCAGATTCTGCAGCAATATTGGAACAACGATGCGCCTTTGCAAAAGATGCACGACGAGTTTTCGGAAAACACAATTTCCAATTTTTATATGCCTTACGGAATTGCTCCAAACTTCCTGATCGACGGGAAATTATTGGCACTTCCAATGGCGGTCGAAGAAAGTTCTGTGGTGGCAGCAGCTTCAAAAGCGGCAAAATTCTGGATTGACAAAGGTGGTTTCAAAACAACGATTATCAACACAGAAAAACTGGGTCACACGCATTTTATCTTCAAAACTGAGGCTCATAAACTGTTGCATTTTTTCAATTTTAAACTGAAGAAAAAATTATTGGAAGCGACGGAAGATATCACTAAAAATATGCGCAACCGTGGCGGCGGAATCCTAAATATCAAACTTATCGATAAAACTTCGGAACTGGAAGATTATTTCCAGCTGAAAGCGAGTTTTGACACCGTAGATTCTATGGGCGCGAACTTCATTAATTCTTGTCTGGAACAATTCGGAAAAACTTTGAAGGAGGAAGTTGCGAATGAAGAAAGTTTCTCTCAGGAAGAAAAAGATTCATTACAAATTGTAATGAATATCCTTTCCAATTACACGCCGGATTGCATTGTAAGAGCCGAAGTTTCCTGCAAAATTGAAGATTTGAAAGACGATAGTGGAATCTCGAATGAAGAATTTGCTTGGAAATTCAAACGTGCTGTGACGATTGCAGAAATCGAACCTTACAGAGCTACGACGCACAACAAAGGCATTATGAATGGTGTTGATGCTGTGGTGATCGCGACAGGAAATGATTTCCGAGCGACGGAAGCTTGTGCGCACGCTTATGCAGCGAGAAACGGAAAATATTCATCGTTGACGCATTGCACCACAGATAACGGGATTTTCAGATTTTGGATTGACTTGCCGATTTCGGTTGGCGTAGTTGGCGGATTGACGAATCTTCATCCGTTGGTCAAATTCTCTTTGGCATTGCTTGGAAAACCTTCTGCTCAGGAACTGATGAGTATTTTGGCAGTTTCCGGATTAGCGCAAAATTTTGGAGCGCTTCGTTCATTGGTGACGACGGGAATCCAGAAAGGTCATATGAAAATGCATCTTTTTAATATATTGAATCAATTTGGTGCGACAGAAGAAGAGAAACAGCATTTTGTGACTTATTTCAAAGATAAAACGGTGAGTCATCACGAGGTGATTTCGGAATTGGAAAAATTGAGAAATAAATAGATTATGTTTGGACTCGCACTATCAGTATTTATGTTGATTTTCGGAATATTTCTGAAAACCACAGACAATCCGGGATTTGCCTCCTCGAAACGCTTTTCGTGGTTGTTCATCATATTAGGATTGCTGACGATTGCAGGGAAACTTATTATTTTATATCAAAAAGGAGAATTGCAATTATGAAAACGGTAGTAATTGCAGAATTGGAAAATTAAGAAATAAAGATGTGGTATATCTTTGAGAATTCAAATTCAATTGGTAAAAAAGGTTCTGAAGGAGGAATTATTCTTTCAGATTTTGGAAATAGCAATGGTGCGAGAATAACCATTGAACAAGATGGCAACATTGCCCCTTTTTCTGTCACAATCGGAATTTACAATCTCATGTTTCACACTTATTTTTGTAGTTCCCAAGAAGAAGCAATTTCTTTTAGAGAAGAAACTATAGAAAAAATTGATGCCATTTTTAAATTATTGGAAGTCGATAAAAAAAATAGAAATGAAGACTGGGAAATTAATTTCCATAATAAAATTGAAGAAATTAGTAAAAATTAAATTATGAAAAACCTTACTCTAATCATCGGCGGAATCTACGGTTTGCTTTCCGTGATTCTTGGTGCATTTGGTGCACATGCCTTCAAAAAAATATTATCAATCGAAAGACTGGAAAGCTTTGAAACAGGCGTTCGTTATCAGATGTACGCGGCGTTTTTCCTTCTGATTGTGGGTTATATCTTGAAATTCGAAACGACTTCTGAGAAATGGATTTCTATTTTGATGATTGCGGGAACTTTTATATTTTCTGTAAGCATTTATTGTCTGGCTTTTCAGGATGTTTGGGGCGTTAATTTGAAATTCCTTGGACCAATTACACCACTTGGCGGATTGTTTATGATTATCAGCTGGGGAATGTTGATCTGGTATTTTGCTAAGGTTAAGTTTTAAATGAAAAAGACATACACCACATAGACACAGAGTTTTTGCAATTTTTCAGGTAAACTAGTTGGAAACTTGCTTCTATTTTATCCTTTTCAAATCAAGCATCTTGCTTTTTCTATGTGTCTATGTGGTTTAATAATTTTAATTAATCTAAATGTTCTTGATCTTCGGAATCAAAACCAAACTCGTAGGAAAAGAAGACCGTAAAGTCATGAAAAACGGTTTTATGGCAAATGCTATTGTGTCGGTTTACAAGAATTATTTCGAATTGTTTTTCATTCCGATATTTCCATTCAGTAAGAAATACAGCATCTACATGCCACATTCGGATGAATATTATGAGACCGGATTTGGCTCTTCAAATATGCCAAAAGAATATCTGGAACTTTGTAAAGAAGTCGGAAGGAACTACTGAAAACCGAAGCTGTGTGAGCGATGGTAGTGGAAATCCCGGAATACGCATTGGCAAAAGCCAAGGAATGAGGAATTGCAGCGGACGTAGCGACCCGGGCGGCTGGAACTAAGCGCTGGCGAGGGACACACCCGGATAATAATGAAAACTGATTTCAATCAGACATTTATATCATGTAATTCGACACTTTTTCTTAAATTTGTGAATCTTATAAAATTTAAAATTAATCAATAATATATTATGAATCTTCACGAGTATCAATCAAAAGAGATTTTAGCAAAATACGGGGTTAATATCCAACGTGGTTTTGTTGCAAACAATGTGGACGAAGCAGTTGCGGCTGCCGAAAAACTTACTGCTGAAACAGGAGCGCAGGCTTGGGTGGTAAAAGCTCAGATCCACGCTGGTGGTAGAGGAAAAGGCGGCGGTGTAAAGTTTTCTCCGAATATGGACAAACTGAAAGAAAACGCCGGCAACATCATCGGGATGCAATTGATTACCCCTCAGACTTCTGCTGAAGGTAAAAAAGTACACTCTGTTTTGGTAGCTGAAGATGTATATTATCCGGGAGAGACAGAAACTAAAGAATTTTACGTTTCTATCCTTCTAGACAGAGCTTTAGGGAAAAACACGATCGTTTATTCTACAGAAGGTGGGATGGACATCGAGCACGTTGCAGAAGTTACGCCACACTTGATCCACAAAGAAGTGATCGATGCAGCTTACGGACTGCAAGGTTTCCAGGCTAGAAAAATTGCTTTCGGACTAGGTCTTGAAGGGAATGCTTTCAAAGAATTCACAAAATTTATCACGTCTCTATACAACGCTTACATCGGGATCGATGCTTCTCTTTTTGAGATCAACCCGGTTCTTAAAACTTCTGATAACAAAATTATCGCTGTAGATGCAAAAGTAACTTTGGACGACAACTCATTGTTCCGTCACAAAGACCTTGCTGAATTGAGAGATACAAGAGAAGAAGATCCATTGGACGTAGAAGCTGGCGAAGCTGGTCTTAACTTCGTAAAGTTGGACGGTAACGTGGCTTGTATGGTAAACGGAGCCGGTCTTGCAATGGCGACTATGGATATCATCAAATTATCCGGCGGAAATCCGGCAAACTTCCTGGACGTTGGTGGAACAGCCGATGCACAGAGAGTTCAGACTGCTTTCGGAATCATTTTGAGAGACCCGAACGTAAAAGCAATTTTGATCAACATCTTCGGAGGAATCGTAAGATGCGACAGAGTGGCACAAGGTGTTGTAGACGCTTACCACGCTATGGGAAGCCTACCAGTTCCGTTGATCGTAAGATTGCAGGGAACCAACGCTGTAGAAGCTAAAAAACTAATTGACGAGTCTGGACTTCCTGTTCACTCCGCAATTACTTTGGAAGAAGCTGCAAACAAAGTAAAAGAAGTTCTTGCCAGCTAAGAATTTTCTAAAATAAATATCAAATCCGTTCAAATTTTTTGAGCGGATTTTTTTTTGCACTTTGTCAATATTTTTTATTTGGGCAGCTATTTCCGCCTTCCGTTCCCGCTTTTTTGCCATTGCGATCGACGGGGATTTATAAATAGAAATTTTCAGCACTCGCAATGCCAAAAAGAGCTCCACTCAAGTCGGGCTGCAGGTTTCAGCATAATATTGAAGTTTGGTTTTTCAAATCGAATTGATATTTAAAATTATATTTCCCAAAATAAAATCAGAAAGAAAACCGTTTCAAATTATGGAACGCTTTTTTAATTCACTAACTCCAAACTGAAAAAGATGAAAAATATCTACATCCCAAATCCCTGCTCAGAAAACTGGAACGAAATGAATCCCGAAGAAAAAGGCAGATTCTGTTCTGTCTGCTCCAAATGTGTGATTGATTTTACAGAAAAGAACGCATCGGAAATTCAACAAATTATTACTGAAAAATCAGATGAAAGCGTTTGCGGCAGATTTTACAATCATCAGTTAAATAACGACGATTCAAAAACTTCGAGGTTGAAAGAGAGATTTTTCAGATATATTCCTGCGAGTTTTCAGAATAGTAGAATTTCGTTAGCATTATTTTCATTAATATTATTTCTGACAGGTTGTGCAAAAGAAAAAGAAAGTTGTGTAGCTACAACGGGAGTCTTAGTAATCAACGAAGATTCGATACAAGAAAATAACAACTTCAAAATGGGAGAACCATTGATGCAAATTGATTCCGCTGCAAAAATGCCAAAAAAAGACAGTGTTGCATTAAAGAAAAAACCGAAATAAATGTATAAAAAAAGACAGCCGAAAAGCTGTCTTTATAATTTATATAAATCAATTTTAATAATTTTTCACCAAACCTTTTACAAGCTTAATCACATTCGGCATTGCTTTATTCGCCGCTTCCAGTACTTCCTCATGAGAAACTGCAAAGGCAATATCCGGTCCGCCAAGATCTGTTATAATTGATAAACAGAAACAATCCATTCCCTGATGTTTTGCAACGATGACTTCCGGAACGGTGCTCATTCCGACAGCGTCACCACCGATGGCTTTTATCATTCCGTATTCAGCCGGTGTTTCGAAAGTTGGGCCGGACAAAGCCACGTAAACACCTTCTTTGACATCGATATTTTCTTCTGCAGCAATGGATTTAGCCAGCGCAATCATTTTTCGGTTGTAAGGCTCACTCATATCCACAAAACGCGGTCCGAATTCGTCGATATTTTTCCCTCGTAATGGATGTTCCGGCAGCATATTGATGTGATCTGTGACAATCATAATATCAGCTACTTTGAAGCTCGGATTCACGCCGCCGCAAGCATTGGAAAGAATCAGATTTTTAATTCCCAACAAATGGAAAACTCTGAACGGAAACGTCACCTTTTCAATCGAATGACCTTCGTAATAATGAATACGGCCGCTCATCATCAAAACCTTTTTACCTTCCAGAATGCCGTAAATGAGCTTTCCGCCGTGACCAACCACTGTAGTCTGAGGAAAATTCGGAATATCTTTATAATCTAACGTGTGAATAGCCTCCACCTCGTGCTGAAGTTTCCCTAAACCGGAACCCAAAACAATTGCAAAATCAGGCGTTTCCCCAATAATACTCTTGATAAATTCCGCTGTTTCTTTATACTTTTCTAACATAATTTTGAATGATCTGGTTAAATTCTTCACGTTTGTCAATTTCTACATTGATGGGCCAGTAAAAAATCTTATTCCGAAGATAATCAAAAGATTTCAGGCGCACATAATCTTTTTCGGTGGTCAGGATGACCTTGTATTCACCAAGTTTTTTATATTCAGCCGCTATTTTCTTAATATCATCATCCGTGAAATTATGATGGTCTTTATACTGCAGATGCTTGACTTTTTTGTTGTATTTGGCAATCTCCTTCAACAGCTGAGACGGATTTGCAATGCCCGTAATCAGCAAAACATCATAATAATCCAGATTTTTTACCGGCATCATACTGTCGATTCCGATAATATTCTCATCATATGAAATCGCCGAAAAGAACACTTTCTGATAGTGCTGCGGTCTTATCCTGGAAATGTAGTATTGCTTTTTTTCTTCCGTCAAATCATCGGGACATTTGGTCACCATAATAATATTGGCTCTGCTCATCCCATGACGGCTTTCGCGAAGATCTCCCGCAGGCAGGATGAAATCTTTAAAATAAGGATCATTATAATCGGTCAAAAGAAGATTCATCCCCGGATTGATGGCGCGGTGCTGGTAGCTGTCGTCCAGAAGGAGAACTTCCAGATCCATATCTTCGATCAATTTCTTGGCTCCAAAAACGCGGTCTTCGCATACACCGATTACGAAACGGTTTCTGAAACGCTCAAACAACTGCATGGGCTCATCACCAACCAGTTTATAGTTGCTGTCGTAGTTGACAATGCTGTAGCCTTTGGTGATTCTTCCGTAACCTCGGGACAAAACGCCCGTTCTGTAATATTTTGAAAGATATTCTGCCAGGTACATAACCATTGGCGATTTTCCGCTGCCGCCAACCGACAGATTTCCCACGCCTATAATGGGCGTCCGGAATTTCGAAGAAGAAAATAATCCCCAATCATACATCCGGTTTCTGACAGAAGTGCCGAGATGATAACCCAGGGAAAAGGGGTAGAGATACCATCTTTTCATATGCTGCAAAAATAGGAAATTCAAATTTCTAATACCAAGAATATTGAAGAGTATAATGTTAAAGTTTAAACTTATAATTTATCGCAAAGTCGCGAAAATTTTTAAGTTTTACCGGAAAAAAGCCCCAAAGACAGATTATCTTCGATAAAAATAACACACAATGGACGAAAATGAATTAGCAAAAATTGTTGTTGATTTAGGATTTAAAATATAAAAAAAGCTTGGTGCAGGATTGATTGAAAATGTCTACGAGGAATGCCTTTTTCACGATATCAAAAAATTCGGATTAAAAGTTGAAAAACACAAATCATTATCAATTATTTATGATGATTTAATAATCAATAATGCTTATAAAATTGATTTGATTGTAGAAGACAAATTAATACTGGAAATCAAAACAGTTGATAATTTGAACGATATTCATAAAACACAAATCCTTACATATCTGAAAATGACTGGATGTAGATTAGGATTACTAATGAATTTCAGAACCGATTTTTATAAGGATGGCATTAAAAGAATTGTAAATAATCTTTAAATCTCATCGACGATAAAACTTGGCGACTTTGAAGAGTCATGAAAATAAATTATTTGCGTCTTTGCGATAAATTTTTGCTAAATACATTGTTAAAATTGAAGCACCGCTCCAAATCAATGAAAACCTTATATTTGTAGTCTTAAATATGGAATATGATATTATCTATGACAGGTTTTGGGAGAGCCGAAACTGTTTATGAAGGAACAAAAATAACCGTAGACATCAAATCTCTGAACAGCAAAAACTTTGACCTCAACGTCAAAACGCCGCTCAGATACAAAGAAAAAGAATTTGAAATCAGGAAACTGCTCAATGATAAAATCCTTCGTGGCAAGGTAGACTGCTACATCAACTGTGAAAGCCTGGATGACAGCAGCGAGGTCAAAATCAACCACGACATTGTCAAAAAATATATGGATCAGCTGAGAGCCGTAGCTTCTGATGCTCCGGAATTCGAATACCTGAAAATGGCGGTAAGAATGCCGGACGTACTCTCCACCAAAAATTCTGAACTGGAAGACAGCGAGTGGAAATCCCTTCTCTCTGTAGTGCAGGAGTCTGTTGCAAAATTCATAGAATTCCGTCAGACCGAAGGAAATAATCTGGCTGAAGAGATCGAAAAGATCGTTCAGAATATTGAAAATAACCTGAATAAAGTAGGACAATATGAAGACGAAAGAATCCAGCCCATCAAAGACCGTTACCAGTCTGCATTAAAGAACTTTGAGAATATAGACGAGACAAGATACTACCAGGAAATGGTTTATTTTGTGGAGAAACTGGATATTTCTGAAGAGAAAGTTCGCCTTTCCCAACATATCAAATATTACCTCGAAGTAATGCGTAATGAAGATTTCAACGGAAAAAAACTGGGCTTCATTGCTCAGGAAATGGGACGTGAAATCAATACTTTAGGATCAAAAGCCAATCATTCTGAAATCCAGAAATTGGTAGTTGAAATGAAGGATGATCTGGAGAAAATTAAAGAGCAAACACTAAATGTTCTTTAATTTAATGTTCTGAGTTCAAAGTTCCAAAGGAATTGTATGTTTGTAGAAAATCATTAGTAAATAAACAAAGAGTTCCATAGGAAAGACACATTCAATATGCGTTTGTTATCTGTATTTTCTTTTCTGTTCTTGATTACATTTTTGAAATCACAAAATGTAGATCAGCTTGCAAATATTCCTTATAAATTGAAGGAATTTGAAATCAGAATTTATAAAGACAGAGGAATTACAAACAGCGGACATATTTTCAGAATTTACAAGGAAGATAAAATCTGGAAAGCAGAATTGATCCAATGGTTTTTGCCTAAAGAAATCAGCAAAGATGAGTTTGAAAGGGTAAAACCAAAACTTACAGTTCTGAAATCTGAAAAATCTTTGGAGGAAATCTTTGTAAATTTTCAAGCAAGAAATATAAAATTTCTTCCAAAAGAAGAATCTTTTCAATATAAAAAAACAAGTGATAGGAAAGTTATTTTTGATGAAGATGAAAAAGCATTTTTAATTAGTGAGAAATTAACAGGCGTTTTAGACGGAACCGGATATTTAGTGAAATACCAATCCGGCAAACAGCAAAACGAATTTGATTACAGCAATCCTGAATCTAACTTAAAGCATTATCCAGAGATCGACGAACTCAATTATTTTGTAGATATTTTAAAATATATCAGAAAAGAATTTAACATAGAATTTTAAATCTCAGTCATCACGAAGGTTTAACTTTAAACATAAAAACTCAAAACTCAATATTTTGAAACAAAAAGTTATCATATTCTCCGCACCATCCGGAAGTGGGAAAACAACCTTGGTGAAACACGGCTTATCTGTGGTATCAGAACTCTGTTTCTCAATCTCTGCAACCACAAGAGAACCGCGGGGCGACGAGAAACACTCGGAAGATTATTATTTCCTGACGCCAGAAGAATTCCGCAACAAAATATCAGAAGATGGTTTTGTAGAATATGAAGAAGTCTACACCGACAAATACTACGGAACGCTGAAATCTGAAGTCGAAAGAATCTGGAAAGAAGGAAAAGTCGTCATCTTCGATGTAGACGTCAAAGGTGGAATCAAGCTGAAAGAAATCTTCGGAGACAAAGCATTGTCCATCTTCGTAATGCCGCCAAGCATCGCAGAACTGGAGCAGAGACTGATCAAACGAAATACAGACTGCGCAGAAACCATCAAAACAAGAGTCGAAAAAGCAGGTGAAGAAATGACCTATCAGAAACACTTCGACAAAATCATCATCAATACAGATCTGGATACGGCGAAAGCGGAAGTCGAGAAAATTATTAATAACTTTATAAACGATTAATTGGCAGATAGCAATTAGCGTTTTGCTCCTAGCTCGAAAACAAAAAAATTTAACTAAAAAGTTAATTATATAGATGAAAAACACATTAGATACTGCGATAAATAACATGCCTGTAAGAGGCTTTCTGGATCTCAAAGATTTTGCAATCCCAACCGGAGATGCTTTGGTACAGGCGATTTTGGATCTTAAAAAAGAAAAAAATGCCGTCATTCTGGCGCATTATTATCAGCCGGGTCCAATTCAGGATATCGCCGATTTCCTTGGCGATTCTCTGCAATTGGCAAGACAGGCAAAGGAAACAGATGCCGATATGATCGCTTTCTGTGGCGTTCACTTTATGGCAGAAGCAGCAAAAATCCTTAATCCGTCAAAAAAAGTAGTTCTTCCCGATACATTAGCAGGCTGTTCACTCGCTGACGGCTGTTCTGCAGAAGGTCTCAACAAAATGCGCGAGCAATATCCGAACGCCATTGTCGCCACGTACATCAACTGCAATGCAGAAACCAAGGCGGCATCAGACATTATCGTAACGAGCTCCAACGCAGAGCAAATTATCGAAGCTTTGCCAAAAGACCGACCGATTATCTTTGCTCCAGACAAGAATCTTGGCCGTTACCTCAGCAAAAAAACAGGCCGTGATATGATCCTTTGGGACGGCAGCTGCATCGTGCACGAGGCGTTTTCTATGGAAAGAATCGCGCAACAAATGGCAGATCATCCGAATGCAAAACTCATCGCACATCCCGAAAGCGAAACGCCCGTTCTGGATCTTGCACACTTTATCGGCTCCACTTCTGCGCTTCTTAATTATGTAGAACAGGATGACTGTCAGCAATTTATTGTAGCGACAGAAGAAGGAATCCTTCACGAAATGAGAAAACGTGCGCCGCACAAAGAACTGATTCCCGCTTTGGTTTTCGACGAAAGCTGCAACTGTTCCGAGTGTTTTTATATGAAACGAAACACACTGGAAAAGCTCTATCTGTGTATGAAGTACGAACTTCCCGAGATCACAATGGACGAAGATATCCGTCTGAAAGCGCTGAAACCGATTGAAGCCATGCTGGAACTTTCCAAAAGCATCAAATAAAAATATCAACCTTATCTTAACCGATGAGGTTTTTTTTGATCCATATTTGGGCAATTCCCTCCCCTACTCTCAGCAGCCGCTCGGGCCGGGCTATCCGCTGTAATCTTTTTGCCCAGCCATTTTAAACCTCCGAAACACGCATCCAAAAAAGACAAAAAGGATTTCCACTACTATCCCTATTGCGCTGCGCAAGAAAGAAAGTTTTTCCATAATTTGAATATTTATTTTCTTAAGAATATTGTCATTCTGAAAGAATCTAAACTATGCTGTCGAGATTCCTCCGGAATGACAAACTGTATGTTTAGATTCATCTCTTTTTTGAGCGAAGCGCCTTGTGAACTTTCAAATATTTTCAATAAAATAGAAAAAGCTTTGTGGACTTTATGTTCAATTTTTTATACTTTTAAGAAATGAAATCAAAGATAATCCTCGAAGACATAAAGATCTACGCTTATCACGGTGTTTTAAAGGAGGAAGCCATTATTGGAAATCACTATGTCGTAAATCTTGAAGTCCATTCCGATCTGGAAAAAGCATCACAGTCTGATGATCTTGATGACACGATCAACTATGCGGAGATCAATGAGATCGTTCACCAGGAAATGGCGGTCCGCTCTCAGCTTCTGGAACACGTCATCGGGAGAATCATTACTAAAATTGAAAATCAGTTTCCCAAAATCACATTCATCAAAATAAAACTCACCAAAACAATCCCACCAATGCCCGGCGAAATGAAAGGCGTAAGTCTGGAATTCGAAAAAGAAATTAAGCCATTATAAGTTTAGAAAACAAGCAATTGCATAAAAAAATTGCAGAAGTGGAAACGAAGAAATTTTGAGATTTTAAATGTTAATAAAATCTTAAAATTTGGTATCGCGTTTGATGCAAACTATTCAAATACAAAATTATATGCGGACATACATTGCAGTTGCTATTGCTGCGCTCGGTTTTATTATAGCGGCAGCTTTCCTGGGAAATGCAATTAAAAACAGAAACAAATCTGAGAATACGGTTTCGGTGACAGGGCTGGGCTCCAAAACGTTTACGTCCGACCTTATCTCGTGGTCCGGCAGTTTTTCCAAAAACAGTATCGAGCTGAAAACCGCTTACGACGATCTGGCCACAGACCGCAAGGTGATTTACGATTATCTGAAATCCAAAGGCGTGAAGGAAAGCGAAATGATTTTTTCAGCGGTTGACATTCAGAAACAGTTCAGGAGTTTTACAGATGCCAGCGGAACCTATCAGCAGGGCGAATTTGCCGGTTATAACCTGACACAAAGTGTTTCAATCAAATCCAAAGAAGTGTCCAAGATTGAAAACATTTCGAGAAATATTACCGAAATCATCAACCGCGGCATCGAGTTTACCTCGTCCTCGCCACAGTATTTCTATACAAAACTATCCGACGTAAAGCAGGAAATGATTGCCAGCGCTACAAAAGATGCGAAAGAGCGTGCGGAAAAAATTGCTGAAAATGCAGGAAGCGATCTTGGAAATCTCAAAAAAGCCACGATGGGCGTGATCCAGATTACGGCACCCAATTCCAACGAAGACTATTCGTACGGCGGCACTTATAATACGACTTCAAAAGATAAGGAAGCCAGCATCACCATCAAACTAGAGTATGAAGTGGATTGATGAGATCTTTAGATTCAGAAGTTAGAGGTTAGAGGTTAGAAGTTAGAAGTTAGAAAAATAAAATTATCAAAAAAGAGAAACCGGGTGGCTTCTCTTTTTTTGATTTTAGATTTTATCTGGCTGCGACGGTGGCTGCATCACATTGATGCTTGTAGGAGCCGTGAGATTGATGCCTTCAGAGACCAGCCTGTCATTTATCTTCATTATCGCATCACTTTTGATCTTGCCAAAGTCATTGCCTTCCTCCAGCCAGAATTTGATCTGAATATTGTAAACGCCCTGTTTGATATTGGTAAACAGAACGTCGGCAGTGTCGGTCTTGTCTACGTGTTCCAGATGTTTGATTGTATCCAGAATGACGGTTTTAGCTTTTGTAATATCCTCCCCAATAGGCAGTTCAAAGTCCAGAAATATCCTGCGCTGCGGCGAGGCCGTGATGTTGAAAAAAGGCGCATTGAAAATAATCTGGTTGGGAATGTACACCTTTTTACCATCATCCGTAATCAGTTTGGTCGTCAGCAATCCGATATCCTGAACGGTCCCTGAGTTGGCACCTATCGTTACATAATCTCCAATTTTAAAGGCTTTATCCACGCTTACCAACATTCCGGAAAACATACTGGAGACCAAATCTTTGAGCGCTACTCCGGCAATCACACCGGCAACACCCAAACTTCCTAAAAACTTAATGAAAAATCCGCTGAATCCCATAATCTCGAGGGCAATGAAGGTGCCCATCAGAATGATAAGAAACTTGAATACAGAGATCAGAGTGACTACCGATTCATTTTTTGTTTTCGGGAAAAACTTGTGAAAAAGCTTTACAGACCAGCGACTTAGATAAGTGCTTGTCATCAAGAAAAACAGAAAAACAACGATTCCCACTATAAGTCTTGGCGTGACTTCTGCGAAACTGACGTACCATCTTTGTAAGACGGCGTAAACGGTGTGTAGATATTCCATAATGTATAATTAACAAAAAAAACCGACAAAAGCCGGTTTTATTGTATAGAATAAGAATTTTAGTTTGCTTCGTTAGCAATTCTTTTAGCCTGTCCGCTTGGTAAATAGATGCTGAAACCAACGTTGAAAGTAATTTTGGAAGTCAATCCCTCATTACCGAAACCTGTAACACCATTATATTTTACCAATCCTTCTACACCAATGTTCGGTGTGATGAAATAAGAGTATCCAGGGCCAACTCCGAAATCCAGTCCGTTTGTGGAAATTCCGTTTTCTACAGAAGTACCACCAACACCTAGGTTACCTTCGAAGAAGAAACGTCCGTGATTTAGAAGATTATCAACGCCTGCTTCACCTGGTGAGATGAAATATCTTCCCAATGCGCCCACGGCATAATTAAACTGAGTTGCTTCACCTTTACCTGGCTTAGCAAAACCTAAGTTAACATATCCTCCTAATGCTAAATTATCTTTAATGAAATAGGCTGCTTTTGGCTGGATAGAAAAATCATAACCAGCTCCGGTGTTCAGGCCGAAGTTACTTGTCACCAAGCTGCTTCCTACCATCCAGTTCCCTTCCTGTATCTGAGCATTTGCTGTAGAGAATAATCCTGCTACTAAAACCGATGCTCCAAAAATTAATTTTTTCATATTGCTAAATTTTTCGTTTATAATTATATATAATCGAATTTTTACAAACCTTGTGCCATTTGCAGAGAATATGATTTAAAACACATTGTAGCCTTTTTTGGATAAAAAATGAAGATGTTTATCAGGAAAAATAATACATTATTTACACATAAAAAAACAAAGACCAATCCTAAGACTGGTCGTTTATGTATTAGAGTATTTCCTACTCGTCAGGATGATAGACTATAATAGGCCATTTTGCCTTAGGAGATTATCATAATTTTCCTTTAAAAGACTCCAGATCACTTGCTGTTCGTATTTCATAATGCTGCTTCTGGAATTGGCTTTGACGGTTTCATAAAAATGATCTGCCAATATTTGCTCCATCGATTTCTGAAGTGCAATCTCGTCTTTTGCGGGAAAAATAGAGCCATTATAGCCATCTTGCACAATCTCATTGCAGCCATTGATATCTGAAACCAATGCCGGAATGCCCATTGACAGCGCCTGCAATACAACATTAGGAAATCCCTCACGGTAACTGGGAAAGACCAGAGCGTCACCGATGGCGAAATAAGGACGCACATCTTTCTGAAAACCTAGGGAAATAATATCCGGATTTGAATCAATAGTTTGCAGCACGTCTGGCGCAAGAGGATCCAAATCCTGCTCCAGCGGCCCCACCAGAAGGAGTTTCAGCTTTTTTGAACTGTTGGTTTGGATTTTCATAAAGGCAGACACGAGTTCGTTGATGCCTTTATCTTTGACGAGTCTTCCAACGAAGACGAAAACAAAAGCAGACGCCTCTATTTCGAGCTCTTGCCTCAACTGTGCTTTTTCTGAAACGGAATAGGATTCAGGGCTGAAGTGCGCAGTATCGATACCGTTGGTACTGCCATTGCCGATGACCTGGATTTTATCTGCTGTCCCCAGCTTCTCTTCCAGAATAAAATCGTGAAGGCCTTTTGAATTGGGGTATACTTTGGTGGCACAGCTGTAGGTCAGTTTTTCTACCAGATTGAGGACTTTCCTTTTCAGACCTGTAGTTTCCATCAGAGGCAGTCCTGCGACGGTGTGCAG
>Ga0302347_1001099_pt1 | contig 34907 bp, 32 predicted proteins | sample PhyWR1_FD_202178 | JGI IMG/M metagenome (GOLD analysis project Ga0302347, IMG submission 202178) | Leaf surface microbial communities from wheat plants in UC Gill Tract Community Farm, Albany, California, United States - DLSL W.R1 (v2)... | ecosystem: Host-associated > Plants > Phyllosphere >... | reverse complement strand
TGACGGTGATCATGAGTCGTGCGACCTCATCGATCATTTCGGGATCACTGTGTAGGTTGGCCTGGGTCAGCCGGCGTGCCATGTACTCGTACAGACTGTCCAGGCGATCAAGTTCATCCGGGTCGGCAGCCTTGTCCTTGTCCAGCCCTTCGCGCAAGCCGCCGATGATGTCGACGGCCTTGCCCAACATGACACCTTTTTGTGCCACGTCACCGCGAGAGATGGCGCCTTTGGCTTGAGCCATGCGATCCAACGCGCCTTCCATGAGCAACTGCACCAGACGATGGGGCGTGGCCTCGGAGATCTGGGCGTGGGAATTGACCTTCTGGTATTGGCGAAGGGCTCTCATCGGGTGCATGGTGAATCCTCAGTGAACAAGGCTGGACGGGGGCCGTATAACCTGTTTATCGGCGCCCCGCGCGTTTTCTTTAGCGCTGTCAGCTGTCGCTCTTGGCTTTATTCAACGCGTTGAGCGTGGTCATGACGCTGTCGCTGGTCGCCTTGAGCTGCGCAACCATGGTGTCCATCGCGTTGTACTTCTTGGTCAAGGTGTCCGTCAGTGAATCGATGCGCCGATCCAACGCCTGCTGCGACTCCTCGAGCTCCTTGAGCTGATTGGTAAGGCTGGTCTGGCGCGAGGCGAGGATGCCACCGGCTTTGGTGTACTCCTCGGTGACGTTGGTCATGCGCGTCAACAGCCCATCCTTGCCTGTAAACAGGTTGTTGATGTCGGCACCATAGGTTTTGACCGCCGCATCCCACTTGGTGTCGTTGAACTCCAGCAGGCCGGTTTTCTGTACTGTGTTGATTCCGAGCTGCGACAAGGTGCGCAGACCCGTTGCACCGACGCTATGACTGATCTCGTTGCGCACGGAATTGACCAGCGAGCGCATGGTGGCATCGCCGGTCAACGCGGCCGAACCTGTGGCTGCGCCATCGGCCCCGGTAGTGACCTTGGTCTGGGTGTTGATGGTGGTCATCAGCGCGTTGTAGGCAGTGACGAAAGACTTGACCGACGTCTTGAGCGTGTCGCTGTTGCTGGTGACGGCCAGGTTGGACTTGCCTTCCTTGACCAGGGTTATGTCCACACCGCTGATCGCGCCAGTCACGGTGTTGGAAGCAGACTCCAGCGCCAGCCCATCGAGGGTGTATTTGGCGTTCTGCGGAGTGGCAACGGTAGACACACCCTGCGCCATGCTGGCATCGCCACCCAGCGTCAACTCGGTACCTTCGCCCATCTTGGTCGATGAGAAAATGAGCCGCGACCCACTGGCATCGGTCACGATGTTGGCCGTGATGCCCTTGGACTGCAGCTGGTCATTGATCGTGTCACGCGCCTGCTGAAGAGTGGCGCCCGCGGCAATGTTTACGCTGTGGGTCGCATTGCCCTGGTTGATGGTCAGGGTCTGGGATTCACCCGAGTCGTTGACGATCGTCGAGGTCTTTTCATAAATCTGGGTGGAGATTTTCGAGGCGGTCGCCAGCTGGGTGACTTCAAGCGCGTAATTGCCCGAGGAAGCGCCGTCGCCCAGCTTGATCTTGGCGATGGCCTCGTCCGAGGACGAAGAAGCCAGGCCAGAGAAGCTTGAAGCGGTGTTGAGCTTGGCGACTGCGGCACGGAACGTTTCGAGCGCGCTCTTGACGGAGCCGATGGCCGAAAGCGAGGTGGTGGCGGTGGTGGTCTGGTTGTTGATCTGGGTTTGCTTAGGCGCCTTTTCGGCACTAGCCAGGGCCTTCACAATGCCGCTGATGTCCAGGCCAGAGCCAAGCCCATTGATGGTCGAGCTTGCCATATCACATCTCCTTTATCGTAACCGCCGGTATCCCGACGAAAAAGCATCCGTGCGCTGGTAAACAAAAGCCGTGCCAACTTAAACCTGGGTGCTGAACAACAGGCTGTTGGCATCTTTGAGGTTTTCCGCCAGCTTGAGCGCAGCTTCAGAAGGCAGCTGGCGAATGACTTCACCGCTTTGGCGAGCGATGACCTTGACCACCACCTGGCCGGTGGAGTCGTCGATGGAAAAATCCAGTTGTCGCTCCGAAGCCTTGACGAAATCCTGGATGGCACTGACGGCGCTTTCCAGGTCAGGCCGGGCTACGGGCTTGGAAACCTTGTCGGCGGGCTCGGCCTTGACCGGCTCGCTGGGTGGCCGTGCGCTGGATGGCGCTTCCGGCGTGATGGCAGCGGGATGGGACAGGCCCAGCTTCATGCTTATATCCACGACTTGCACCCTCAAGTGACGAAAAGACGAAAGGGTACGTGAACGTACCCTTCGTCAAACTTAGCCTGCTTTGGCAATTAGCCCAGCAGTTTCAGTACCGAAGACGGCAGCTGGTTGGCCTGGGACAGGATCGCGGTGGATGCCTGCTGCAGGGTTTGCTGCTTGGTCAGCTCGGCGGTTTCCGAAGCGAAGTCGGCGTCCTGTACACGGCTGCGGGCAGCGGTGGAGTTTTCCGAGATGCTGTTCAGGTTGGCAACGGTGCTGTCGAAACGGTTTTGCACGGCACCGAGCTGAGCGCGCTGGCTGTCGATCTGAGCGATGGCAGCGTCCAGGGCCTGGATCGATTTTTGCGAATCGGCAGCGGTGGTGATGCTCAGGCTCGAAACGGTGGCTTCCTGGGTGATGGCAGTGGTGCTACCTGCGGTCAGGCCCAGCGCCTCCAGGCCAGTACCTTGGCTGCCATCGGCGATGGTGATGTTCTTGGCCGAGAACAGGTTCAGGGTGTTGTCAGCGTTTTTGCTGGCAGTCACGCCGGTGCTGGCGGTGTTGATGGACGTGATGATCGAGTCCAGGGTGTCGCCTTTCTTGAACTTGACTTCGGTGCCATTCAGCGAGATCGAGGTGTCAGCAACCAGTTTGGCTTCGGTAGTGCCTGCGGACAGACCAATCTTGGCCAGAGCACCTTGACCTTCAGCACCTGTACCGTTAGTGAGGCTTATGGCTTTGCCGTCGGTAGAAGTCAGGGTAAGGCGACCATCCTTTAGGGTTGCTGCCACGCCAGTGTTGGTGGTTTCGGCGTTGATGGCGTCGCGCACAGCAGCCATATCGTCGTCTTTTTTAGCGCCGATGGTGGTGCCATTGATATTGAAGGAGATATCGCCAGCCAAGCCGGTAGCCGGTGCTGGAGTGACGACAGCATTAGCCTGGAAGCCACCAAGATCAGCTGGATCCGAACCTACCGCAGTGGCTGTAAAGGCTGCCGAGGACGACATTACGATGTCACCGCTCGCATCTTTAGTAGCGCTAACACCAGTAGCATTCGCACCGGTGTTGGCTGCGTTGATTTTCGCTACTACCGAATCGGTGTCATCAGTTTCGGTAATTGAGATCGGCGTAGCTGCGCCGTTCAAAGTGAGGGCAACAGTCTCACCAGCAGCTGGCGCTGTGAAGGTCACAGCTGCCGCAGAGTACGTAGTCCCAAACGCAGGTGCCACGGCACCTGTCACAACTGCCGACAAATCAGTAGCTGCACCGTCAGCCTTGGCTTCGCTGAACGAACCCTTCAGGCCAGTCGCGCTGATATCGGTCATGCCGAACGAAATGGTTTCGTTGGCGCTGGAGCCGATCTGGAAACCGACGTTCTGGAACGAACCGTCCAGAATGTTACGACCACCGAAGGTGGTGGTGTTGGCGATACGGGTCAGTTCGCCAGTCAGTGCGGTGAATTCTTGCTGAAGGGATGTACGGTCGTCATCGCTGTTCGAGCCGTTGGCAGACTGCAGGGACAGTTCGCGCATACGCTGCAGGATGCTGGTCGATTCCTGCATGGCGCCTTCAGCGGTCTGGGCGATCGAGATACCGTCGTTGGCGTTCTTCATTGCCACGCTCAGACCTTTGATCTGGCTCGTCAGACGGTTGGCGATCTGCAGGCCAGCGGCGTCGTCTTTGGCGCTGTTGATTTTCAGGCCAGAGGACAGGCGGGACATCGAAGTACCCAGCGCTTCGGAAGCGCGGTTCAGGTTCTTCTGAACGCCCAAGGAGGTGATGTTGGTGTTGACGGTCAAAGCCATGACGAATTCCTCGTGGTATGGATACTGCGGCTTCCGGCCCTGGCGACAGCCGGGTATGGCCTAGAGAACCTTCGTAATGGTTATCGTCGGATGGCCCGGTTGCTTGAGGGGTTTTTGCAAAAAAAAATGCTGGCATGCGGCCAGCCCTGGAAAATCAAGGGGTTAAGCGCGAAATTTTGGCGTCAAAAAGCGGGGTGGGTAGGTATGAGGGGGGTGACGGCGTCTGGAGCGAGTCGAGGGATGGCCTAGCGAACTGGGGGCTGAAGAGGAGGTGGCGAAGGTTCAAGGTATGCAGCTTGGCGTCAGGAAATGTCGGGGCCGCTGCGCGGCCCATCGCGGCGCGAGGCCGCTCACACAAAGTGCGAACCCGCGAATTCAGGCGTCACACGGTTGGGGTGGGAGCGGCCTCGCCGGGGCGCCGGACCGGCCGCGATGGGCTGCGCAGCGGCCCCAGGTTTGCGCTTAGCAGCTGATCTTGGCACCGTCCGCGATGGGCCTTTAAGCAGCCCTGGAAGTTGGGCTCAACCCATTAAGCACAGGGACCAGCCCGAACCAAGGCAGAACGCCCCTACCCCACCGCGAACACATCAATCGCGATAAAGAATCGCTGAAGCCCAGGACAACCCTACCCCGAACCCACTCACCGCCACCCGCTTCCAGCTACCGTCGAGCATGTGCTTCTGCAGCAGCAATGGCACGCTGGACGACACGGTATTGCCCGTCTCCAGCATGTCTTTCACGAACTTCTCCGGATGATGTTCCTCGAACCGGCGAGCTACCGCATCGACAATCGCCGCACTGCCCTGGTGAATACAGAACGCATCGATGTCCGACGACTGCAACCCACTGGCATCGAGCAGCTCGTGCAAGTGAGCCGGTACCTTGACCAAGGCGAAGTTGAAGACCTGCCGGCCATTCATGAAGAACGTGCCATCGGACACCTTCAGGTGCTCGGCGCCCGAACCGTCGGTGCCAAAACGCGCCTCGCCCAGCTTCCAGATGGCGCCATCGGCCATCCAGGTGGCGGTGGCCGCGTCGCCGAAAAGCATGGTGGTGTTGCGATCTTCCGGGTCGACGATCTTCGAGTACGGGTCGGCGGTGATCAGCAGCCCGTTCTTCAGGCCCGCCGCCTCCATGAAGCCCTTGATCGCGTACAGCCCATACACATACCCCGAGCAGCCCAAGGAGATATCGAACGCTGCCACGCGGGTAGACAACCCGAGCTTGCTCTGGACGATAGCGGCGGTGTGCGGCAGGCCCTCTTCATCGCCGTTCTGGGTCACCACGATCAACGCGTCGATCGACTGCGGATCGAGGTCGGGGTTGTTGGCGAACAGTGCCCGGGCGGCCTCCACGCACAGGTCGGAGGTTTCCTGCTCCGGGGCCTTGCGTGGCAGGAAGGACGCACCGATCTTGCCGAACATGAACTCTTCGTCCTTGCCGAACTTCGCACCCTGGACGTAGTTGTCCAGGCCAGCGGTGGGCACGTAACTCGCGATACTCTTGATGCCAATCATTCTGGCTTCCCAATGAAAACAGCCAAAGACCACCACTCGATCAATTGAGGGCGCCAAAAACCGGAGCGTCACCGCCTGGGGAGGGGATAAAGCAGCGCCTGCCTGCGCACCGGTAACAAAATGCTGCAACAGCTGCTGCATAGAATACAGGGAAGATGACCGTTTTGACTCATTGGTCACATTGAAATGCAATGAAAGGCAGGTATCAGGGGTCATGCCACGTGGAATTGTGCACGTGTCGTGCGTCGGGATGTCCCGTCATTGAGTGTCAAGACCGCGAGTTTCAATCGAGCTCGCCGTTGACGCACCCTTCGCTGCGGGCGCCATCAGATGAGCGCGCTAACGCAGCGAAGTCGCAAAATCACAGCCCTGATCGGTTGCGGCGAAGCAGAGCGCAAAGCCTGGCTTCGCGCCCCCTGATCCACTTAGAGCTTATCGAACAAGCTCAACTGCGATATGCGTGCAAATGCCAGCTGCGAGGCTTCGAGCATCGCCTGTTGCAGGGTCAACTGGATCGTGGCGGTCGCCATGTCGGTGTCGCCAATAGCGCTTTGCGTGCTCTTGTTGGCCAGACCAAGGCTTTCGTTTTCCTGAGCCTGGATCTCAAGGGAATTGGCCCGGGCACCGATCGAGCCTCGGGTAATGTCGATGCGATCACGCGCACTGGCCAGGTTGGAAATCGCCGAGTCCGTTGCAGCTTTCAGAGCAGCCTGCGCTTCAGGGGTATCAAGGGGTTTTTCCAACACGCTTCGCAACTGCCCCAGGGTGTCCAGAGGGTTCTGCGTGCGGTGGGTATTGGCATTGATGGAGAACTGATCGCCTTGAGCCGGCGCCCCGTCGAACTGATAGGTCACACCCGCTACCGTCACGGCATTACCCGCCCCCACGGTGCCCGACGCTATCGGTTTGCTCTGGGCATCGTAGGGCTGTGCAAACAGCTGATACTCGGTGTCGCTGGTGAACCTGAGCACTGCACCGTTGCTGGGGAAGGTACTGCGGTAGGCATCGGGGTCCGTAACACTTGAGCCCACGACCTGAGAGGTCGATGGGTTGCCTGCACTGCGGGTAGCGGTCAGGGTGTCTGGTTTGGCTTCAAGGGTGAAGACATGCCCTGCCACCACGGCATCAGGATCGTCACCCTCGGCAAGGTTCAGGTTGACCTCGAAATCCACACCCCGCAACGAGATCATCTTGCCGCCTTCGGTATTGACATCGAACTTGCCCTTGCCAGCGGTTTCGTTGGTGATGTCGTTACCGGCGGCGTCCTTGATGCTGTATTCAGTGGCGCTGGTAAAGGTAACCGTATAAGGCTGGCCCGCGGCGAACTTGTCGCTGTAGGTATTGGCCGATGTCAACAACCCACCCGAAAGCAGCACCTTGCCATCGTTGGGCGTCGGCGCCTGCAAGGTCGATTGCGTGCGACTGTTGTTGGTGGCTTGGTCAAAGACGCTGAAACCACTGTCGTTGATGGCCAGGTGCAAGGTGTCGGACACCTGCAGACTCATCTGGGTCTGGTCGCCCTGATAGCTGTAGGAGCCGTCGGCATTGCGAACATAGGGCGGGGTCGCATTCTTGGACCCTCCAAACATGTAGTCCCCGTTGGCGTCACGGGAATTGAGCAGGCCGAACACGTTGGCCTCGATTTCCTTGATTTCGCTGGCGATGGAGGTGCGATCGGCGTCGCTCAGACCACCGTTACCCGCCTGAATCGACAGCTCGCTTGCCCGCTGCAGCGCATCGTTGATGGTAGACAACACGCTTTCTTGCTGCAGCAGGGTGTTCTTGACGGTGGTCATGTTGCCACTGTACTGATCGAGCAACGCGCTCTGCTGTTGCAACAACAGCAAGCGCGCAGCGCCCACCGGATCATCGCCTGCGGTCTGAATGCGCGATTTGGAGGTCACCTGGGCCGTGATCTTGGCCAAATCCGAGTAATTCTTGGAATAGGTGTTGGAGCTGGTTTCGTAAAACTGGGCAGTTGAAATTCGCACGATCAGCCTCCTTATAGCGCGTTGATCAACGTCGAGAACGTTTCTTGCGCCGCCTTGATGATCTGGGACGACGCAGTGTAGTAATGCTGGAACTTGACCAGGTTGGCGGCTTCGTCGTCGAGGTTCACCCCAGAGACGGCGCTGCGGCTTTCACTTGCCGACTTGAGTACCGCGGCCGTTGCAGTAGTATCGATGGACGCTTGACTGGCCTTGGCACCCACCCGCTCTACCAAGGCGGCATAGGCGGAAGTGAAACTGGTGCCGCCACCGGAATTGGTCCCCACGGTCGATTTGGTCTGCAGGCTCAACAGGGCATTGGCATTGCGGTTATCCGCCTTGCCATCGACATTGAACGACAAGGTAAAGCTGTCATTGGCTGCCGGGCTGCCACCCACAGTGGTCTCCAGCGCAAAGGTGCGCGGATTGCCGCTGGGGTCGAGAATCGGGTTGCCCGATGCATCACGCATCGGTATGGACAGCGAGAGCTTGTTGTCCTGGCCCGGCACCACGGTCCCGGTGCCGATCTGTGCGCCCTTGGCATCGAACAGCTTGTAGCCCTGGGACCCACCGCTGGCTGCGTCGAACACCACGCGCACCGGCATGGCGTCCTTGATCGCCTGCTGCGTCAGGGCTGTGTCGGCACCGCCGTAGATATCCAGCGCTTGCCCAAGGTTGGGTTGGGTGATGGTGCCGGTGCCGCTGTTGCCGCTGCCAACAGCAGCGCTAACAGGGCCGGCGAACGCCAGCTTGTTGGCATCGGTGAGCACCGTGGCAATACCGGTGGCGGCTGAACGGGTAGGAATTACTTTGAAGCTGTCGCCGGCGGCCAGCGCACCGCCCTTGAGGGACAGGCTGAAGCCATCGATGACCGGCGCAGGGTCGGCATTGAGGTCGAACGAGCCCATGTCGGTGCCGTCGGAACGGCGCACGCTGTACTGATTGCCGCTGGTGAACTTCACTTCGTAGTCGTAGGTGCTCAGGGCGCCGCTATTGGCAATGGTGACATCGAGGTTGCCCGAACCTGCGCTGTTGTTCGACGAGGCCAGGCTGCGCTGGGCGATGGCACTGGCGCTGTTGATGCTGGAGAACAGCGAGCTGCCGAACTGGCCATTGGCGTCCAGGCCCTGGCCCAGCTGGCTGTTGATGCTGTCGGCGACGACCAGCGCCACGCGGCCCAGCTCGTTCATCGACGGCGTCAACACGTCCTGACGGTAGCGCAACAGGCCACCGATGGTGCCGCCGGTGGCCACCGAGGTTACGTCCGAGCTGAACGACTCGTAGTTGATGCGCAAGGTCGCCTGGCTCTTGTCAGCCACCCCCGGCTGAACCGACAGCGGGTTGGCCCTGCTCCCGGTCACCAGCGACTGGCCGCTACCCAGGATCACATCGTAGTTGCCTTCACGCTCCTGAACGGTCACGCCCACCAGTTCGTTCAACTGGCGAACGGCCTCGCTGCGGGCGTCGAGCAGGTTGTTGGGCGTGCTGCCTGTGCCGCTGGCGGCCACGATCTGCTTGTTGTATTCGGCGATGCTGCTAGTGAGCTTGTTGACCTGCCCCGCCAAGGTATCGAGCTGGGAGTTGATCACATCGTTCTGCTGGTTCAGTTGGGTGCTGACGGCGTTGAAACGGTTGCTCAAGGTCTGCGCCTGGGTCAGCAACAGTTGCCGCGAGGCCACATCCCCGGGCTTGGCCGCTGCGGTTTGCATGGCCGAGAAAAACGCAGTCAGTACCGAGCTGATGCCGGTATCGCGATCCGCCAGCAGTTTGTCGACACCGGTCACCTGGTCCCGGAATGCCGTGGAATCGGCTTGCAGGGATGTCGCCGTCTGCAACTGATTGTCGAGGTAGGCACTGTAGATACGGCGCACGTCTGCCAGCGTGGTCCCACTGCCCAGAAAACCTGCGCCCATGTACTGCGAAGCACCGGCCACTTGCATGGCCTGCTGGCGCGAATAGCCGCTGGTGGCGGCGTTGGCGATGTTGTTACTGGTGACCGACAGGTGCGCCTGGCTGGCACTCAAGCCACTCAGGCCGATCGAAATCAGGCTCGACATGATGTAGTCCTTTTAAAGGTTCGTGGTGCTGCCAGCCATGGCGTATTGCGGTGTCTTCTGCATTTGCTGGGCGATGCTGATGATTTTCTTCGCATAGCCCGGGTCGGTCGCGTAACCGGCCTTTTGCAACTCGCGTGCAAACTGCTCAGGGTTATCGGCCGACTTGACCGCTTCTTGATAGCGCGAATTGTTCTGCAACAGGCTCACCAGGTCGTGGAAGCTGTCCTGGTAGGAGTCGTAGCTGCGGAACTGGGCGGTTTCCTTGACGAACTGGCCGTCGCGGAATTCGCTGGTGATGGCCCTGGCCTGTTCGCCCTGCCAGTTGCCGGTGGCCTTGATGCCGAACAGGTTGTGGCTGCTGCTGCCGTCGCTGTTGCGCATGACCGACTTGCCCCAACCGGTTTCCAGCGCAGCCTGGGCGACCAGGTAGCGCGGGTCGATGCCGATGCGCTTGGCAGCCTGTTCGGCCATCGGCAGCATGGTGGCGATGAACGAATCGCTATCGGTGAACGCCTTTTTCGGCGCCAGCGGCGGCTGGGCGATGGCGCGGCCGGTGATGCGCAGCCCGTTCTCGGGCACGGCAAAAACCTTGGCCGGTTGCTGGCCGTCGCGCACGGGGGCAGCGGGGGCCGCGCCGACAGGCGCGGTGGCCGCAGTAGGCACGATGCCCGCCAGCAGGCGGTCGGTAAGACGGCTGGGCAGCGCCAGGCGCCGCGCATTGAGCGCGGCGACGTCGTTGCGGGTGCTGGCCGCTTGCGTGGCGTGAACCGGGTCTGCGACCTTGCTGCCCCACAGCACCGGGCCGGCCTGCCCTCGCGGGAACGGGCTGGTATTGGCGGCGGCACTGCGGCTTTTGGTCAGCTGACGTACCAGCACATCCTGCAGGCCGATACCGCCACCCTCGCGGGACATGCTCACCGACAACTGTTGGTCGTACATGTCCCGGTACTGCTTGACCGTCTCGGTGTTCATCGGGTTGTCGTCGGCCAGGACATCGCTGGCCTTGCGCGAGGCCTTGAGCATCTCGCTGATGAACATCGACTCGAACTCCTGGGCCACCTTGCGCACGTTGGCTTCGCTGTCGCGGTCACCGTGCTTGAGGGCATTTAGGCGGTTGAGGTCGGTGAAGGCACCGCTGTCGACACTGCCGGAAACCAGGCTCTTGCTGTTCATCGACGCCGTCCTCAGATCACGATCAGGTCGGCCTGCAAGGCGCCGGCCTGTTTCAGGGCTTCGAGAATGGCCATCAGGTCACCGGGCGCGGCGCCCACCTGGTTCACCGCCCGGACGATTTCATCCAGCGTGGTACCCGGGCCGAACTTGAACATCGGCTTGGCTTCCTGCTCGGCATTGACCCGCGAGCGCGGGACCACGGCGGTCTGGCCGTTGGAAAGCGGGCCCGGCTGGCTGACGATGGGGTCTTCGGTGATGGTCACGGTCAAGCTGCCGTGGGTCACCGCCGCTGGCGACACCTTGACGTTCTGGCCGATGACGATGGTGCCGGTACGCGAGTTGATGATCACCTTGGCCACTGCCTGGCCTGGGTCGATTTCCAGGTTTTCCAGGATCGACAGGTAGTCCACCCGCTGGCTGGGGTCCATCGGCGCGCTCACGCGCACCGAACCACCGTCCACGGCCTGGGCCACGCCAGGGCCGAGCAGGTCATTGACCTTGTCGACGATGTGCTTGGCGGTGGTGAAGTCGGGGCGGTTGAGGTTCAGGGTCAGGGTGTTGCCCTGGTTGAAACCGCTTGGCACTGCCCGCTCAACGCTGGCGCCGCCCGGGATACGGCCGGCAGACGGTACGTTGACGGTGATCCGCGAGCCGTCGCGGCCTTCGGCATCGAAGCCGCCTACCACCAGGTTGCCTTGGGCGATGGCGTAGACGTTGCCGTCGATGCCCTTGAGCGGGGTCATCAACAGGCTGCCCCCGCGCAGGCTCTTGGAGTTACCGATCGACGATACGGTGATGTCCACCACCTGCCCTGGCTTGGCGAAAGCCGGCAAGTCGGCATGCACCGACACTGCGGCGACGTTCTTCAACTGCACGTTGCCCGACCCAGGCGGCACCTTGATGCCGAACTGCGAGAGCATGTTGTTGAACGTCTGCAGGGTGAAAGGCGTTTGCGTGGTCTGGTCGCCGGTACCGTTGAGGCCGACGACCAGGCCGTAGCCGATCAACTGGTTGGAGCGTACGCCCGAGATGCTGGCGATGTCCTTCAGGCGCTCGGCTTGCGCCGCGCAGGCACAGGTCAGCAGCAAGGTGGCGGTGAGCAGTTGCCTCAGGTTGAGCATGGTCAGGGTACTCAGAAGGGCCAAAGCGGGCTCATGAAGAAGCGGTCCAGCCACCCGGGCTGGCTGGCATCGGCAAACGAGCCGGTACCGGAATAGGTAATGCGCGCATCGGCCACCCGCGTGGACGGCACGGTGTTGTCGGTGGCGATGTCGTCGGCGCGAATGAGCCCGGCGATGCGCACCAGTTCTTCACCGGTATTCAGGGTCAGCCACTTCTCGCCGCGCACGGCAATGATGCCATTGGGCAGCACTTCGGCCACGGTGACGGTCACCGAGCCGGTCAGGGTGTTGCCCTGGGTAGCCTTGCTGTCGCCCTTGGTGGTGCGATCACCGCTGTAGCCGGCATCGAGCGACAGGTCGCCGCCGCCGAACGGGTTGTTGGTGTTCGGCTTGGCCCCGAACAGCGACGACAGGCCAAGGCTGGCCTTGCTGTTCTTCTGAATCTGGGAGCCTGCGTTCTTGCTGGCCGACGTGCGCTCGTTCAGCGTGATGGTGATGATGTCACCCACACGGAACGCCTTGCGGTCGCCGTACAGGTTCTGCTCGAACCCGGCCTGGTAGATCGAACCGTTGTTGGCCGCTGCCGGCAAAGGGGTGCGCGGGAGCACCGGCGCATAGTACGGGTCGTTGGGCTTGGCCGCCGGGGCGACGCAGCCTGCAAGCAACACCGCACCGCCCAGGGCGAAAACGGACAACAGACGATTCATGATGCATACCTCGCGGGTGCTACGGAAGTTGCTGGGATCACAGCTGCTGGGTAACGGTCTGCAGCATCGAGTTGGCGGCAGAAATGACCTTGGAGTTCATCTCGTAGGCGCGCTGGGTGGTGATCATGTTCACTAGCTCTTCCACGGTGCTGACGTTGGAGTTCTCCAGGGTTTGCTGCAAGGTGGTACCGAAGCCGTTCAGGCCTGGGGTGCCGACCTGGGGGGCGCCGCTGGCGGCCGTTTCCAGGAACAGGTTGCCACCAATGGCCTGCAAGCCCGCCGGGTTGATGAAATCGGCGGTCTGGATGTTGCCGATCACCTGGGCGGCCGGGTTACCGGCGGTGGTGATGGACACGGTACCGTCCTGGCCAACGGTGAAGGTCTGCGCGTCGTTGGGCACGACGATGGCAGGCTCCAGGGCGTAGCCGTTGGCGGTGACGATCTGGCCATCGGAGTTGAGGTGGAAGGTGCCGTCACGGGTGTACGAAACCGTGCCATCTGGCTGCAGGATCTGGAAGAAACCGCGACCATTGACCGCCATGTCCAGCGGGTTCTCGGTGGTCTGCAGGCTGCCAGCCACGAAGCTTTTCTGGGTGCCGACGATGCGCACGCCAGTACCCACCTGCAAGCCAGAGGGCAGCTGGCTGTCCTGGGTGGACTGGGCGCCTGGCTGGCGACGGATCTGGTACAGCAAGTCCTGGAACTCGGCGCGATCACGTTTGAAGCCGGTGGTCGACACGTTGGCCAGGTTGTTGGAAATCACCGTCAGGTTGGTGTCCTGGGCGGACAGGCCGGTTTTGGCGACCCATAGAGCTGGAAGCATGTAAGTTCTCCTCGCGCGCCTGTTTTACGGCACCCGTTCAAATGTCATTAGCCGATTTGCAAAACCCGCGCCATGGCTTCATCGCCTTCCTTGGCCGCGCTCATCATCTTCACGTGCAGCTCGAACTGGCGGGACAACGCCAGCACCGAAGTCATCTCCTCGACTGCGTTGACGTTGCTGCCTTCAAGAAAGCCCGATACCACGCGAACATTGACGTCGGCATCGGCCGGCTGGCCGCTGGCCGTGTGGATCAGGCCGTCTGCGCCCTTGTTCAGGCCCTTGGTGTCCGGGTTGACCAGCTTGATGCGGTCGACCTCGGCCATCACCCGTGGGTCTTCGCCCATGGAACGAATGCTGATGGTGCCGTCGGCACCCACTTCCACCTTCTGTTCAGGTGGAATGGCAATCGGGCCGCCGTTGCCGATCACCGGCATGCCGTTACCGGCACGCAACACGCCCAGGGCGTCGATGTTCAGGCTGCCGGTGCGCACGTAGGCTTCGCTGCCGTCAGGCGCCTGCACGGCGATAAAGCCATGCCCGCTCACCGCCACGTCCAGGTCGCGACCGGTTTCGATCATCGGCCCTTCGCTGAAGTCGGTGGCCGGGCGCTCGGTCAGGGCAAAGGCCCGCGCCGGGAAGCTGTCGCCAAAGACCGGCATCGAGCGGGCCTGCTCCAGGTCACGCTGGAAGCCGTTGGTGGAAACGTTCGCCAGATTGTTGGCGTGGGCCTTCTGGGCCAGCGCGTTCTGGCTGGCGCCGGTCATGGCCACGTAAAGCAATTTGTCCACAGCATCTCCTCCGCGCGCCAGTACCGCGCTGTCATCAGGCAGGGTCAAGCAATAATCGAACCAGCTTTGCACCCCGGTGAATCAGGCACTTCAGCGCGACGGCTTTAGCGTCGGTGTCAGTTTGTTGGCATCGGATCAGCACGCCTGGATCAGTGATCGCGGCAGGCGCCGTTTTTATAGGGGCCGGCAAACCGGGTCCAGCCTGAACCCGGGTTGCCTTGGACGCAGATGTATCGCCCGGTGACCAGGCTTTGCCACAGGAAGAAAGGCCTCGGGGCGGCCTCTGCCCATTGGGCACTGCCGCCCCCTATCACCAGGAGCAAGGACAACAAACCGGCATGCTTCACCGACCTTGCCCTTGAACCCCACGTATCACGCCTGAGCACGTCATCAGCTCATCTGAATGATGGTCTGCATGATGGTGCTTTCGGTGGAAATGGTCTTGGCGTTGGCCTGGTAGTTACTCTGCGCCTTGATCAGATTCACCAGCTCGCCGGTCAGGTCGACGTTGGAATCTTCCAGCGAGGAACCTGCAATCTGGCCCAGGGTGCCGGTGTCCGGCGCGCCGATCACCGGGACACCCGACGAAAACGACTCCTGCCAGTTGGTCCCGCCAATCGGCGTCAGGCCTTGCATGTTGGAGAAGCTGGCGATGGCGACCTGGCCGATGACCTTGTTCTGGCCATTGGTGAAGTTGGCGAACAGGAAGCCGCCCTTGTCGACCGAAAGACCGGTCAGTTCACCGGTAGCGAACCCGTCCTGATCCTTGGCGGTCACGGCAGAAGCGGCGTTGTACTGGGTCATGCCCAGCATGTCGAGGCTGACGCCGCCGGGGTTGGCGTTGGCGCCGTTGGCCGACCACTGGCCAGCCGCGTTCTTCTGCGCGGGGATCCAGTTGTCCAGGTTGAAGGTCTTGTTGGCATTGATGGACAGGCCACCGGCTACCGGCCCGGCCGTGAGGGCATCGGCGTTGAGCGTGCCGTCGGACTTGAACGGCAGATCATTGATCAGCGGCTGCGTGGAGGTCGGGTCCTGTGGGTTCCGACCATCGATGGTGCTGTACATCTTCCAGGAATTGGACGTGTCATCCTTGATGAAGTACTGGTTCAACTGGTGCGCATTGCCCTGGCTATCGTACACGTCGCTGGAGAACGTGAAGTTGTAGCTCTTAACGTCGGCTGGGTCGAACGGGGTGACCGTCGGCGCGCCATCGCTGGATTTGAGGTTGACCGTCTGATCGATCTTGGACGTGGCCTTGGGGGTGAGGTTGGCCGTGTCGATCTGAAGGTTGGTCAAGACACCCTGGACCACCTGGCCATTCTCGTCGACGCCATAACCTTGCAGGTTGGCGCCGCCGGCGTTGACGACGAAGCCCTGCTTGTCGCTGTAGAACGCCCCGGCCCGGGTATAGATCTTCGAGCCGTTGTCGTTGAGCGCGAAGAAGCCGTTGCCGTCGATGGCCATGTCCAGCGCCTGGCCGGTGCCGTTGATGTTGCCAGAGCTGAACTGCTGGGAAATGGCGGCGGTTCTTACACCGGTACCAATGGTGGTGCGGCCGGCGCTGGTGCCGCGAATGGAGCTTGAGTACTGGTCGGCGAATTCGGCGCGCGAGGCCTTGAAGCCGGTGGTGGCGACGTTGGCAATGTTGTTGCCGGTTACGTTCAGGGCCTTGTTGGCTGCATTGAGGCCACTTAAGCCAATGTTGTAAGACATACGCTAACTCCTGAAGATGTGCCCTAGGCCCTAGATGCCGATGCTTTGAATGGTGGAAAGTGGAACGCTGCCCAGCCCTGCCAGGTTCAGCGACATTTCGCCGCCGTTGGTGCCCATGGTCACGCTGGTGACGGTGGCCGGCAGGTTGGTGGTCATGGCCGTGGCCGTGCCGTTGATCGAGGCGGTGGCCTTGAAGCTGTAGGTGCCGGCCGGCAGGGCCTCACCGGCGTCATCCTTGCCATCCCAGGTGAAGTCCACCTTGCCGCCAGCCTGGGAACCCAGATCGAGGGTGCGCACCAGCTTGCCGTCCTTGTCGTACACCCCCACCGAGGTGGCGGTACTCGAGCCGGTCAGGTTCACCGAGCCCTTCATGTCCTTGCTGGTGTCGACCATGGCCTTGTCGGTCTGCACGATCACGTTGCGCCCGACCAGCGACGATGCCTGCAAGGCCTGGGAAGACTGAAACGCACCGGCGATGTAATTGACCGAGCTGTTCAGGGTCTGGATACCTTCCAAGCTGCTGAACTGCGCCAACTGCGCCACGAACTCGCCGTTCTGCTGCGGGTCGAGGGGGTTCTGGTTCTTCATCTGGGTGACCAGCAGCTGCAGGAAGGCATCTTTGCCCAGCGCACTGCCGGCGGCGCCGGTCTTATCGTCGTTCTTGCTTTCTTTGCGTTGCAGCGAGTTCAGGTAGCTACTACCGACGTCGCCTGTGGCATTGGTGGTGGTCATGTCGGCGTCCTATCACTGACCCAGGGTCAGTACCTTCTGCATCATGCTCTTGGCCGTGTTCATCAACTCGGCATTGGTCTGGAACGCGCGGCTGGCCGAGATCATGTCAGCCATCTCCTCGACCACGTTGACGTTGGGGTAATACACGTAGCCGTCCTTGTTCGCCGCCGGGTGGCTGGGCTCGTAGCGAGCCTCGAGGTTGCTCTGGTCCTCGACGATGCCAGTTACCTGCACGCCCTGCCCTGCCTCGCCCTGGTCCTCGAACAGCGACTGGCTGGTGCCGGCCTGGGTGTTCTGGAACGTGGTGGCGAACACGGGATGACGAGCGCGGTAGGTCTGGTCGATGCTCGACGAGACCGTCTCGGCGTTGGCGATGTTGGAGGCGACGGTGTTCAGGCGCGTGTTCTGCGCGCTCATGCCGGAACCGGCAATGTTGAAGACACTGGAAAGGGACATGGTCATTCTCCCCGCAGGGCTGACACCAGCCCTTTGAATTTACTGTTGAGCAACGTGAAGCTGGCCTGGAAGCCGATGGCATTTTCGGTGTAGTTGGACTGCTCGATCTGCGCGTCCACGGTGTTCTGGTCGATCGAGGGCTGCATCGGCGTGCGGTACTTGAGGGCTTCGTCGCTAAGCGCCACGCCGTCGGCCTCGATGTGCCGGCTGTTGGTGCGCTCCAGACCGAAGCGGCCGCCGTTCTGCTGCTTGTCGCTTTCGGCGGCCAGCACAGAGGCGAAGTCCAGGTCACGGGCCTTGTAGTTGGGGGTGTCGGCGTTGGCGATGTTGTTGGCCAGCACTTCGGCGCGTTGCGCACGAAAGCCCAGGGCCTTTTCATGGATACCAAGCGCCTTGTCGAAGCTGATGCTCATGTCGGGGAAACCTTCAGCGGTTGACCAGAGTGTCGTTGCCGAAGGTTTTAGCAAGGCTTGTGCCAACATCTGCAAAGCCCGGATTCAAGGCCTTGCAGCCCTGCTCGCAGGGGCGCGATGCCAGAAAAGCGGCAAACCGCACGTGGCCGAATGGCCACAAGCGGCAAAAAGAAGCGCACTTGAGCGGCAAAACAAAAATTTGACGTCAGCGGCAGGGCCGACTCAGTGAAGGCCGCTGACAAGACGTCTTGTCAGCGCCATATACGACTCAGGCCTACTTGGCCTGGTAGATGATCCCCGGGCTGCATTGCACCATCTGGTAATGATCCGGCAGGCCGTTGAGGGCTTCGGATGCGCCCAGGAACAGATACCCGCCCGGCTTGAGCGTGCTGTGGATGCGCAGCAGGATGTCTTTCTTGACCTGGGCCGAGAAGTAGATCAACACGTTGCGGCAGAACACGATGTCGAATTTGCCCAGGCTCGCATAGCTGTCGAGCAGGTTGAACGAGCGGAACTCCACCCGGTTGCGAATCGCCGGCTTGATGGCCCAGCGCCCCGGCCCCTTGGGGTCGAAGTAGCGCTGCAGGCGCTCGGCCGACAAGCCGCGGGCTATCGCCAGGCTGTCGTATTCGCCAGTCTTGCAGTTGTTGAGCATGGTGCCCGACAGGTCGGTCGCAACGATCTGCGCGCCCATTTTCAGCTGGCCCAGGTTGCTGCGTTCGAACTCGTCGATGGCCATGGAGATGGAGTACGGCTCCTGGCCCGACGAGCACGCCGCCGACCACATGCGCAGGCGCTGGCCGGGGTTGTTGCGGATGAACTCGGGGATGACCTTGTTCTTGAGCACCTCGAACGGGTAGGTATCGCGAAACCACAGGGTTTCGTTGGTGGTCATGGCGTCGACCACCTGCTCGCGCAGGCCGCCACGCGGCTGCGCCTGAATGCGCTGCACCAGCTCGCCCAGGCTCTTGATGCCCTGCTGCTCCATCAACTTGTTGAGGCGGCTGGACACCAGGTACTGCTTATTCTCGCCCAGCAAGATGCCACAGGCTTTTTCCAGAAATACCCGGAACTGTTCGAAATCCAAATTACCCGTAGACACTGCTGCCGCCTCTTTTCAATCACTGTGGCCGGGGCGAACCCCGGCGCCTTTCAATGCGCTGCCTTGATCCGGTCAACCACGCGCTGGGCCAGATCATCCGGCCGGAACTTGGCCAGGAAGTCATCGGCGCCCACTTTCTTGACCATCGCCTGGTTGAACACCCCGGACAGGGAAGTATGCAGGCAGATGTGCAGCTTTTGCATGCGCGGGTCGCTGCGAATTTCCGCTGTCAGGGTATAGCCGTCCATTTCCGGCATCTCAATGTCGGAAATCATCATCAGAAACTCTTCTTCGGGCTTCTTGCCTTCGTCCACCAACTGGCGCAGGTAGTTCAAGGCCTGGCGACCGTCATTGAGCGCCACCACCTCGACGCCGACGGTCTGCAGGCAGCGGCTGACCTGCTTGCGTGCCACGGACGAATCGTCGACGGTCAACACCCGCAGCATCACGGCCTTGTCCTGCACCTCGGCGTCCACCACACCCGCCGACACCGACTCCGAAGACGGCGCGACCTCGGCCAGCACCTTCTCCACGTCGATGATCTCGACCATGCGGTTGTCCACCCGAGTGACTGCCGTCAGGTAGTGATCGCGGCCGGTCCCCTTGGGTGGCGGATGGATTTCTTCCCAGTTCATGTTGACGATGCGCTCGACCGAGTGCACAAGGAAGCCCTGGGTCTTGGTGTTGTACTCGGTAATGATCACGAAACTGCTGCGCGTGTCCTCCTGCAACGGGCGCAGGCCGGTGGCCATCGATAGGTCAAGGATCGGGATCGTCGCGCCGCGAATGTTGGCGACGCCGCGCACTACCGGGTGCGCCTTGGGCAGAATGGTCAGCGCAGGGCATTGCAGCACTTCCCTGACCTTGAAAACGTTGATGCCATAAAGCTGTTCGCCGTTGAGGCGGAACAGCAGCAGTTCCAGGCGATTCTGCCCTACCAGCTGTGTGCGCTGGTTGACCGAATCCATAACCCCCGCCATGCCGAACTCCTTACCTGTCAGCCATTCGTTGCCACTCACTCAAGAAGTCGGCACGGGCTTTGCTTTTTTGAGCGCCATGTACATGAAAACGACAGTTTCCCGACGATTGACGCGCCTGCTGGCTGGCTTGCTGGCCGCACTGTGCCTGCTGGTACCGGTTCGCACCTGGGCGGACGCGTTCACCATGCCTGAACAGCTTATCGGTGTCACCCAGGGGTTTCTTGAGTTCACCGTCGAAGATTATCTCGCCACGACCCAAACGGCCGGCCGCTACGAGATCCAGGTCAACCCGTTGGACCCACGGTTGCGCATGCCCCTGTGCAGCCAGGCGCTCGACGCCTCGTTGGAAAGCCCGAGCGTGCCGCTGGGGCGGGTGACGGTGCGTGTGCGCTGCGACGGCGCGGCGCCTTGGACCGTGTTCGTGCCCGCCACTGTTCGCTTGTTCCGCGAGGTGGTCGTGGTCACCCGCCCGCTGCGACGGGACAACGTGGTGAGCGAAGGTGATGTGGCCCTGCGCGAACGGGACGTCGGCACGCTGGGCCAAGGGTTTCTGACCGATATGGGCCAGGCGGTCGGCATGAAGATGCTGCGCCCGACGGTGATGGATCAGGTGCTGACGCCTCAGCACCTGGAGCAGGCGGAGGTGGTGCGCAAAGGCGATCATGTGGTGATCGTTGCCCGCAGCGGCACGTTGAGCGTACGCATGCCTGGCGAGGCGCTGAGCAAAGGCGGCATCAGCGAGCAGATTCGGGTGCGCAACCTCAATTCCAAACGCGTGGTCAAGGCCATGGTGACAGGCCCGGGCCAGGTCGAGGTGAGCATGTAAGCCAGTGGGCGAAAGCCGCTGGCGCACGGGAACCGCTTTTTTTAGACTGTGTCAGAAAACGGGTAACAGGCTGTCGCTCAAGACAGCCACGCATTTGTGCCTAAAGTTTATCGTGAGTTGGCCGAAAACAAGGCAAGCGTCCATAAACCCAGAGGTTTTCTGATCATGGTCATCGACTTCAGTCGTTTGAATAATTCCCCGGCCGTCACCGGCGGCGTACGCGGCAGCAATGCCCCTGGCAGCACTGAAAAGCCGGCCGCCAGCCAGGAAACAGTAAAGGGCGCGGGTGCAAGCGGAGAAGCCGTACACCTGAGCCCAGAGGCCCAGCAGTTGCAAAAGATCAGCGACAAGCTGCGCGATGAACCCGTCGTCAACAGCGCCAAGGTAGCCCAGCTCAAACAGGCCATTGCCGACGGCAGCTACCAGGTTGATGCCGGCCGGGTCGCCAGCAAGCTGCTTGATTTCGAAGCACAGCGTTGACCGTCGGGTGCGCTGACTTCAATGGACGCTTGAAAACCGGGAGTTAGCCATGCATGACACCACGCTGCTGCAACTGATCGAACAAGACATTGCCCCCATGCAGGAGCTGCTCGAGCTGCTGCAGAACGAGGCCGTCGCGCTGCACGGTCGCGACATGCAGTTGCTCGAGCAGATCCTGGCGCGCAAACAGTCACTGATCATCCTGCTCGAACAACACGGCCAGCGCCGTGGCCAGTTGCTGACCGACCTGGGCCTGAGCGCAGACCGCGCCGGCGTACAGGCGGTGGCGGCGCAATCGCCGCACGGTGACGTGATGCTGGAGCGACTCGATACGCTGGCGCAGCTGATGGATGAATGTCAGCAGGTCAACTTGACCAATGGCCGTATCATTCAGGTTCAGCAACAGGTCACCAATAATCAGGTACGCATTCTCATGGGCGGTGACTCACCCTCGCTCTACAACAGCCGCGGCAGCACCTCGCCCCTGACCAAGCCGCGCGCCCTCAGCCAAGTGTGATTTCCCTATCAAGGCACGGCACATACTGGCAAAATGCTGTTAATTGCCTGTGTTGCTTTTGCCTGGAGAACGTCAAGCCGTGTTCAATGAATCCGATGCCCCGCAACCGCCCAAGGTGCTGAGCACACCCTTGGAAATTGCGGCCAATTTACGGCAGCTCCAGGAAAGTCACGACCCCCTGATCATCACCTTCCATGACCGAGGCCATCGCTTCCAGAGTTACGTGGTGGACGTCGATCGGGAAAACAATGTGCTGGCGCTTGACGAGCTGATCCCCCGCGACGGTGAGAAATTCATCGAAAACGGCGAGCATTTCCGGGTGGAAGGCTTTCATGATGGTGTGCGCATCGCCTGGGAATGCACCCACGGCTTGCGCATCAGCGAAGTGGACGGCCATCGCTGCTACCGCGGCGGCCTGCCACTGGAGATGACCTACCACCAGCGCCGCAACGCATTTCGTGCCGCGCTGAAGCTGTCGCAGCTGGTGGACATCATGCTTGATGGCACGCACCTCAAGGGCAATGGTGCCTTGCGTGGCAAGTTGCTGGATGTGTCAGCTACCGGGTGCAAGCTGCGCTTTGACGGTAATGTCGAGGATCGCCTGCAGCTGGGTCAGGTCTATGAACGCTTCAAGGCCGGCGCACCGCTTGGGTTGGTGGATACCATGGTCGAGCTGCGCCATCTGCATTATGAAGAGCGCATCAATACCACGTTTGCTGGGGTTCGTTTTCATAACCTCAGTGGGCCTGCCCAGCGCAAGGTGGAGAGTTTTGTCTATCAGCTGCAGCGTGAGGCGCGGCGGTTTGATAAGGACGATTATTGATTTGCAGCTGGCGGCTAGTTCGGTTTCTCGGCAGTTCTGGGGTTTGGTGGTATCGAGTAGGGTTTGAAGCGTTGGTGTAGGCGCTCAGGACGTGTAGGCATTCATTGGCGAGGGTGGCGCGCAGTCACCCTTCCGCCTTTACGGCGGCTCACTTTTTGTCTTGTCAAAAAGTAAGCAAAAACCGCCTGCTCCTATCATACGGCCCCTGCGCTGCGCTCCGGGGTTCCCTCGCTCCGGGCTTGCTCCCGGGAGGACCGCGCTGCAGGCCCCATCCTGGGGCCCAGCGCTTGACAGGCATCCATGCCTGTCACCTCCCTGCGCAAGCCCTGCGCTCGGCCTCCTGAAGTCGCGATCTGCGGCGCCTGGGCTACCGCGCGCTTAGAAGCAGCAACAGCAACAGCTACAGCTACAGCAAAACAGCGCATGTCTCTGATTTCATGCTCAAGCAGCTGCCCAAACTTCCCCCACATTCAAACCGGCTTGTCCCCCTGAAGCTCCTCCTGCGGCGACTCGCTGTCTTTCTCGGCCTCCTCCGTATCCTCGGCCGCTACCGGTGTCTGCATCACATCCTGCACGGTCTGCTCATCCACACGTGGGTCCAGCGCTGCCGACAGGGGCGAGCCGGCGGCGGGCATGGCGACGTGGCCCAAGGGGGCATCCTGGACCTGGTGCAGGCCAGTAACGGCTTTTGGACGGATGCGCCAGACCAACACGAGGGCAAAGAACACGAAGAAGGCGTACAACATCTGCACCCCCAGCACTTTCATCAGCACGCCGGCAGCCAGTGGGCCGATGCACGCCCCTACGCCATAAGTCACCAGCAGCATGGCAGTCAGCGAAACGCGGCGCTCGCTCTCCACGTGGTCGTTGGAAAAAGCCACGGCCAGCGGGTACAGGCTGAACTGCAACAGCGACACCACAAAGCCCATGGCGAACAGCAACTCCAGCGGCACGTCGGGCAGGATCGCCAGCGGCGCGGCGGTCACAGCCAGCCCCACCGCGACACTGCGAATCAACACCGCACGGTCGTAACGGTCCGACAACCAGCCCAGCGGCCACTGAACCACCAGCCCTGCGAAGATGCAGCAGCCCATGAACAGACCGATCTGCTCGGTGCTCAGGCCCTGGCTGGCGGCATACAGCGGAGCAAGGCCGTAGAACGAGCCGACGATCAAACCCGAACCCAGTACGGTACTGAGCGACTGCGGTACGCGCTTGATGAAGAACTTCGGCTCCATGGGTGCCGGACGCAGCGGCGCAGGGTGGATGCGGCGGGTCATGGCCACCGGTACCAGGCACAGGGCGAAGCACATCGCGACCAGCATCAGCAGCTCAAGCCCCAGCTCAGGGTGCACCACCAGTATCAGCTGACCCAACACCAGGCCCAGGTAGGACGCGATCATGTACCCACTGAACACCGCGCCCCGGTACTTCACGTCCGCCTGCTCGTTGAGCCAGCTTTCGATGACCATGTACTGGCACATCATGCCCAGGCCCACGATCATCCGCAGCCCGACCCAGGCCGGCAGCCAGTTGGTCAGGCCATGCCCGAGCACGGCGGCGCCGACGATACCGGCGCAGGTGGCATAGGCGCGTATATGCCCTACTCGGCCGATGAGCCGGTGGCCGACCTTGCCGCCCACGGCGAGGCCGAAGTAGTTGGCCGCCATCAAGGCACCGACCCACAGGCTATCGACGTTGTCGGCAGCCAGGCGCAGCGCCAGGTAGGTACTGAGCAGGCCCGAGCCGATCAACATCATCAATGCAGCGAAATACAACGACTGAAACGGCTTCCAGATAGTGCGCATAAATCCCTTCGGCTCCCGGGTTGAGCTGGCAGTGGTACGTGCAGAATAAAGGCTTACGACAGGCGTTGCAGGCCCCGTGCTGCAAAATCGAATAGTCCCTCGTCCGTGGCCAGGTGATAGACGGGTCAGGCCACGCCACAGGGCACCGACGAACTTGGACAGCAGTCATTCGCGCAAGGTCATACCGTTTGCCGGTAACGGCAGGGCTGTCTTGTAACGCACCTGCTTGAGGGCGAAGCTGGAACGAATGTTGGCAACGCCCGGCAGGCGGGTCAGGTAATCCAGAAACCGCTCCAGCGCCTGAATGCTGGGCAGTAGCACACGTAGCAGGTAGTCCGGGTCGCCAGTCATCAGGTAGCACTCCATGACCTCGGGCCGTTCGGCGATCTCTTCCTCGAAGCGGTGCAATGCCTGCTCTATCTGTTTTTCCAGGCTCACATGAATGAATACATTCACATCCAGCCCCAGCACCTCGGGCGACAACAGCGTGACCTGCTGGCGAATGACGCCCAGCTCCTCCATGGCCCGCACCCGATTGAAACAGGGCGTAGGCGACAGGTTGACCGAACGTGCCAGCTCGGCGTTGGTAATGCGGGCGTTTTCCTGAAGGCTGTTGAGAATGCCGATATCGGTACGATCGAGTTTGCGCATGAGACAAAATCACCGGTTTTTTGTGTTTATGCGAAATGTTTATCTGGCCTGCTCGCCAAAGGCAATCAACTAGAGAGAAATATTCTGCGCCGAGGCAACTAACATGTAGTTAACGCTGACCTGCTGGTCACGAGCCGGCACTCAGCAGCGACCGCTTCAAAGCTCACAAAAACAAATACCCGAGCGAGCGTAAACAGCATGAACGAGTACGCCCCCCTGCGCCTGCATGTGCCCGAGCCTACCGGCCGGCCAGGCTGCCAGACCGATTTTTCCTACCTGCGCCTGAATGACGCCGGCCAGGTCCGTAAACCGCCCATCGACGTAGAAGCCGCCGATACCGCCGACTTGTCCGGCAGCCTGGTGCGCGTGCTGGATGAACAGGGCAATGCCCAAGGCCCCTGGGCCGAGGACATTGATCCGCAGGTACTGCGTCAGGGCATGCGCGCCATGCTCAAGACCCGGATCTTCGACAGCCGCATGGTCGTCGCCCAGCGCCAGAAGAAGATGTCCTTCTACATGCAGAGCCTGGGCGAAGAAGCCATCGGCAGTGCCCAGGCACTGGCGCTGAACCGCACCGACATGTGCTTTCCGACCTATCGCCAGCAAAGCATCCTGATCGCCCGTGACGTTTCGCTGGTGGACATGATCTGCCAACTGCTCTCCAACGAGCGTGATCCGCTCAAGGGCCGCCAGTTGCCAATCATGTATTCGGTACGCGAGGCTGGCTTTTTCACCATCAGCGGCAACCTGGCGACCCAATTCGTGCAAGCGGTGGGCTGGGCCATGGCCTCGGCCATCAAGGGCGATACCAAGATCGCCTCGGCCTGGATCGGCGATGGTGCCACCGCCGAATCGGACTTCCACACCGCCCTTACCTTCGCCCACGTCTACCGCGCCCCAGTCATCCTCAACGTGGTCAACAACCAGTGGGCGATTTCCACGTTCCAGGCCATCGCTGGCGGCGAGTCCACCACCTTCGCCGGCCGCGGCGTGGGCTGTGGCATCGCCTCGTTGCGCGTGGACGGCAACGACTTCGTGGCCGTCTACGCGGCCTCGCGCTGGGCAGCCGAACGCGCACGCCGCGGCCTCGGCCCCAGCCTGATCGAGTGGGTCACCTACCGTGCTGGCCCGCATTCCACGTCCGATGATCCGTCCAAGTACCGCCCTGCGGACGATTGGAGCCACTTCCCGCTGGGCGATCCGATCGCTCGCCTGAAGCAGCACCTGGTCAAGATCGGCCACTGGTCCGAAGAAGAACACCAAGCCACCACGGCCGAATTCGAGGCTGCCGTGATCGCCGCGCAGAAGGAAGCCGAGCAGTACGGCACCCTTGCCAACGGACACATCCCCAGTGCCGCTTCGATGTTCGAGGACGTGTACAAGGAAATGCCGGACCACCTGCGTCGCCAACGTCAGGAACTGGGGGTCTGAAATGAACGATCACAACAACAGCATCAACCCGGAAACCGCCATGGCCACCACCACCATGACCATGATCCAGGCCCTGCGCTCGGCCATGGACATCATGCTCGAGCGCGACGATAACGTGGTCGTGTATGGCCAGGACGTCGGTTACTTCGGCGGCGTCTTCCGATGCACCGAGGGCCTGCAGAACAAGTACGGCAAATCGCGGGTGTTCGATGCCCCGATTTCCGAAAGCGGCATCGTCGGCACGGCGGTGGGCATGGGTGCCTACGGCTTGCGGCCGGTGGTGGAGATTCAGTTCGCCGACTATTTCTATCCAGCCTCGGACCAGATCGTGTCGGAAATGGCGCGGCTGCGTTACCGCTCTGCTGGCGAGTTCATCTCGCCGCTGACCCTGCGCATGCCATGTGGCGGGGGCATTTATGGTGGCCAGACCCACAGCCAGAGCCCGGAAGCGATGTTCACCCAGGTGTGCGGGCTGCGCACCGTCATGCCGTCCAACCCCTATGACGCCAAGGGGCTGCTCATTGCCTCGATCGAGTGCGATGACCCGGTCATCTTCCTTGAGCCCAAGCGCCTGTACAACGGCCCCTTCGATGGCCACCACGACCGTCCTGTGACGCCATGGTCCAAGCATCCCCAAAGCGCCGTGCCCGACGGTTACTACACCGTGCCCCTGGACAAGGCAGTGGTAACCCGGCCCGGCAACGACGTCACGGTCCTCACCTATGGCACGACGGTCTATGTCGCCCAGGTCGCGGCCGAAGAGACAGGCGTCGATGCCGAGGTGATCGACCTGCGCAGCCTGTGGCCGCTGGACCTGGAAACCATCGTCGCCTCGGTGCAGAAGACCGGCCGCTGCGTGGTGGTACATGAGGCCACGCGAACCTGCGGGTTCGGCGCCGAACTGGTCGCGCTGGTGCAAGAGCACTGCTTCCATCACCTGGAGGCGCCCATCGAGCGCGTAACCGGTTGGGACACGCCCTACCCCCATGCACAGGAGTGGGCGTATTTCCCAGGGCCATCGCGGGTGGGTGCGGCATTGAAAAAGGTCATGGAGGTCTGAATGGGCACGCATGTCATCAAGATGCCGGACATTGGCGAAGGCATCGCGCAGGTTGAGTTGGTCGAGTGGTTCGTCAAGGTGGGCGACCTGATCGCCGAGGATCAGGTCGTGGCCGATGTCATGACCGACAAGGCCACGGTGGAGATCCCCTCCCCGGTCAGTGGCAAGGTCATGGCCCTGGGCGGCCAGCCTGGGGAAGTGATGTCGGTTGGCAGCGAGCTGATCCGCATCGAAGTCGAAGGCAACGGCAACCATGTGGACGCCCCGCAGGCCAAGGCCGCCGAAACACCACCTGCCAGCGAAGCCCCCAAGCAGGCTGCACAGGAACAACCCGCGCAGGCCACGCTGACGCCCCCGGCCAACCGCCCGGCCGCACCGCTGGCGCCCCGCCAGGCCAGCGACAAACCCCTCGCCTCGCCCGCGGTGCGCAAACGCGCGCTGGATGCCGGCATCGAGCTGCGTTATGTGCATGGGAGCGGCCCTGCCGGGCGCATCCTGCATGAAGACCTCGATGCCTTCCTCAGCCAGCCCCAACGCACCGGTGAGCAAGCGCCAAGCGGCTACGGCAAGCGCACCGACAGCGAGCAAGTCCCGGTAATCGGCTTGCGGCGCAAGATCGCCCAGCGCATGCAGGACGCCAAACGGCGCGTGGCCCACTTCAGCTACGTCGAAGAAATCGACGTCACTGCTCTCGAAGCGCTGCGCCAGCAGCTCAACGGCAAGCACGGCCAAGACCGCGGCAAGCTCACCCTGCTGCCGTTCCTGGTCCGTGCGCTGGTCGTGGCACTGCGTGATTTTCCACAGATCAACGCCACGTACGATGACGAAGCACAGGTCATCACCCGCCATGGCGCGGTGCACGTCGGCATCGCGACTCAAGGGGACAACGGCCTGATGGTGCCGGTGCTGCGCCATGCCGAGGCAGGCAACCTGTGGGCCAATGCAGCGGAAATCGCCCGTGTGGCCAATGCCGCTCGCACCAACAAGGCCAGCCGCGAAGAACTGTCGGGTTCGACCATCACCCTGACCAGCCTCGGCGCACTGGGCGGCATCGTCAGCACGCCAGTGGTCAACACCCCGGAAGTGGCCATCGTGGGCGTCAACCGCATGGTCGAGCGGCCCGTGGTCATCGACGGCCAGATCGTGGTGCGCAAGATGATGAACCTGTCCAGCTCGTTCGACCACCGTGTGGTCGATGGCATGGACGCCGCGCTGTTCATCCAGGCCGTGCGAAGCCTGCTGGAACAACCCGCCTGCCTGTTTGTGGAGTGAGCATGCAACCGATCATCGAAACCACGCTGCTGATCATCGGCGGCGGCCCCGGCGGCTATGTGGCCGCCATCCGCGCCAGCCAGTTGGGCATACCTACGGTCTTGGTCGAAGGGCAAGCGCTGGGCGGAACGTGCCTGAACATCGGTTGCATTCCGTCAAAAGCCTTGATTCATGTAGCCGAGCAGTTCCATCAAGCCACCCGGTTTGCCGAGGGCTCCCAACTTGGCATCCGCGTATCCTCCCCCGAGCTGGACATTCATCAGAGCGTTGCATGGAAAGACGGTATCGTCGACCGGCTGACTACCGGTGTAGCCGCCCTGCTGAAAAAGCACGGGGTCAAGGTCATCCAGGGCTGGGCGAAGTTGCTCGACGGCAAGCACGTGGAGGTCGACGACCAGCGCATCCGCTGCGAGCACCTGTTGCTGGCCACGGGCTCGAGCAGCATTGAGCTGCCCATGCTGCCGCTGGGGGACGCCGTCATTTCATCGACCGAGGCACTGACGCCCACTACGGTGCCGCGCCATTTGGTGGTGGTCGGTGGCGGATACATCGGTTTGGAACTGGGCACTGCGTACCGCAAGCTGGGTGCGCAGGTGAGTGTGGTGGAGGCCCGCGAACGGGTGTTGCCCACCTACGACGCCGAGCTCACCGCCCCCGTGGCCGAGTCGCTGAAAAAGCTCGGCATCGCCGTTTACCTCGACCACAAGGTGGAAGGCTATGAGCAAGGCACGCTGGTGGCCCGCAATAGCGAAGGCTCGCCCCTGCGCCTTGATGCCGACAGGGTACTGGTAGCGGCCGGCAGGCGCCCGCGCACCCAAGGTTTTAACCTCGAATGCCTGGACCTGCGCATGAATGGCGCGGCGATTGCCATCGACGCGCAGTGCCAGACCAGCATGCGCAACGTGTGGGCCATTGGTGACGTGGCGGGCGAGCCGATGCTGGCGCACCGGGCGATGGCCCAAGGCGAAATGGTCGCCGAACGCATCGCTGGCAAGGCACGTCGCTTCGAGCCGGCTGCGATCGCTGCGGTGTGCTTCACCGACCCGGAAGTGGTCGTCGCTGGCCTGACCCCTGATCAGGCGGTGGCGCAAGGGCTGGACTGCATCGTGGCGCAATTCCCCTTTGCCGCCAACGGGCGGGCCATGAGCCTGGAGTCCAAGACGGGGTTTGTGCGGGTGGTGGCACGCCGCGACAACCACCTCGTGCTGGGTTGGCAAGCGGTAGGCGTGGCTGTCTCCGAACTGTCCACTGCCTTTGCCCAGTCATTGGAAATGGGCGCGCGGCTGGAGGATGTGGCAGGCACGATTCATGCCCACCCAACCCTGGGCGAGGCGGTCCAGGAGGCCGCCCTGCGCGCGCTGGGCCACGCACTGCACATCTGACCCTTGCCGCAGCCTGGGTCAGCCAGGTCATTGGGCGACGGCGTTCTTGCCTGCGCCCTTTGCCCGGTAAAGCGCCTGATCGGCGCGCGCCAGCAGACTGTGCGGGTCGTCGTCTTCGCGCCACTGCACCACGCCGTAGCTCAAGGTCAATCGACACTCGCCAATGGGCTCCAACTGCGCTACCACCTCGCGCAGTTGTTCGGCGCAGGCGCAGGCTTGCTCCAGGCTCGTCTGGGCCAGGACCAGGACAAATTCATCACCCCCCCAACGCGCCAGCAAGTCGGTAGTGCGCTGGCGTGAGCGCAATGCCTCGGCTACGCGAACCAAGGCGGCGTCCCCCTGCGCATGGCCGTATTGGTCGTTGATAGGCTTGAAGTCATCCATGTCCATGGCGATGATCGACAGCGGCTGGCGAAAGCGCTGAGCCCGCTCGCACTCCTGCTTGAGCACATTCTCCAACCGATAGCGGTTGGCGATGCGCGTCAGGGAATCACGCTCGGCAAGCTCGCGGTTTTCGTCCAGTTGGCGCTGGAGCTGCTCGTTCACCCAGGACAATTCGCGCGTGCGCTCGGCGACCAGACATTCCAGCGATTGGTTGCGCCGCTCAAGCTGCGCCAGTTGCCGCTTGCCGCTGTCGATGTTGCGATGGGCACCCAGCATGCGTGCCACCGAGCCGTCCGGATTGCGTGCAATGACGTACCCACTGTCTTCGACCCACAGGTAGCTGCCGTCGGCGCAGCGGCACCGGTACTCGACCAGGTAACGCTCGTTGCGCTGATGGATATAGGCATCGAAGTGGGCCATGACACGCTGGAAATCGTCGGGGTGGATCAACCGCTCCCAGGTCAATACCGAGTTTTCCTGCGAGTGAGGCGCATAGCCGAGCATGAGGTACCAGCCAGGATTGCGATAGACATAACCCGTGTTGGCATCCCAGTCCCAGATACCGTCGCTGATCAGGTCATAGAGCGTGTGCAGCTGCTCCTGGGTAAAGCCCGTGGGCACGGGGGTGACGTGCTGGTTCATGCAAACTCCTGGATAACCAGCAACTGCGCCCCCAGTCCAAGGGCTGCTGAAGGTGGACAGAGACGGCGCGCGCCCAGTGAGGGTGGCCTTTGACGGGGCAAGCATAGGGGTACGGGCGTAGGGCTGAAATACGTCTTAAGGCGTAGATTTGTAACGGGCGATTGGCGCAGGAGAACGGAGTGCTGGAGGCACTGGGGAGAAATGGCGTCCCAGGCAGGAATTGAACCTGCAACCTTCCCCTTAGGAGGGGGATGCTCTATCCAATTGAGCTACTGAGACACAACAACTGGCAGCAGGCGCTGCTCAGCGGGACGGCGTGCATGTTAACCAGCGTGTCGCCGTTTGTCATGTGTTGGAGTGCCATTTGAGCGTAATCCTTTTCCGCAGCCCTAGTGAGCCTGGATAACGCCCTCTTCTCGCAACATGCCCAGCAAGGCCTCCACTGCCGTGGACAGCGTAGTCGAGTTGTCCACCGTTCGTACGCCATAGTCGGCCGCATCACTCAAGCTGACATGCCGAGCCAGGCGCTGGTCGATCTCGGCTTGAGTCTCCCGGCCGCGGGCCTGCAGGCGTTGACGCAGGATATCGAGACTGACGTCCACACGGATGGCCAGCAAGTCAGGGTAGCGGATACGCGCCTGAGCCAGGTGGCCGCGCGAGCCGTTTACCAGCACCGACCTGCCCTGCGCTAGCCACTCGTCTATCTGCCGGGGAATGCCGTACTGCAACCCGTTGGCCTGCCAATGCATGGCGAACGCGCCTTGCAGCTTCATCTGATCGAACTCCTCGGCATCGACGCCTATCGCTGCCTCCCCTTTGGCCTCTGGCGAGCGTGTGATGACCCGACGGGCGATTTCGACACGCGCTGCCGCCAGCTGCGGTCTGGCAGCGTCGATCAATGAATCTTTGCCCGCGCCAGACGGTCCGATCAACAGAATCAGCCTGCCTTTAGGGCGCGAAACGCAGCTTGCATCATGGTGCATTGCCACTATGCTCTCTGGTTAAGAACCTGTGCGTTTGACGCTACTTTCGGCACAGGTTTCAGGTTTTTTGCAGGATTAGCGGGGATACATCTGACGTGAGGCCGCTAGTGGACGTGGGAAAATTTTAACCAGTGCTCATTTCTGATAATTGGTACTGGCATAAAGCCTTTATGAAGATCACTATTTGTCACAGAATTGACGCCAAGGAAACGGCAGCATTGAGGCAAGATGAGCGTCCATCTGCACAACCGGTTGAACATTTTGGCGATAAGGCGGTCGTATTTCCACCCCGCGCGGCCAATTTGAGAACCGCTTCCCCTGAACCAAAATCTGGTCAATTTATATGCGCCCAATGAAACAGGCTATTTATTCGAGCCGCACTGCTGACAAGTTCGTCGTTCGCCTGCCAGACGGGATGCGTGAGCGCATCGCCGAGGTAGCACGCAACCACCACCGCAGCATGAACTCGGAGATCATTGCACGCCTGGAGCAGAGCCTTATCCAGGAAGGTGCCCTGGGTGAGGAATTGAGCATGCGCCTGGACAGCCCTGAACTGTCGTTGCACGAACGCGAGCTGCTGCAACGCTTCCGCCAGCTCTCCCATCGCCAGCAGAATGCACTGGTTGCCCTGATTGCCCATGACGTGGAAATGGCCGCCGACGCTTCCTGACGCAAACCTTTGCTGTCACCCACAAAAAAGCCAGCTGATGCTGGCTTTTTTGTTTTAAGGGGTAGCCGCTTACCTGCCATCTATCACCCAGGCAGGCCAGGCGTTACGCAAGGCGTAACGCCCCGAGCCGTTAGAGCAGGAACACCGTGGCGAGCCCCAGGAAGATAAAGAAGCCGCCGCTGTCGGTGACTGCGGTGATCATCACGCTCGACCCCATTGCCGGGTCGCGCCCCAGCCGCGTCAAGGTCATCGGTATCAACACGCCCATCAGGGCCGCGAGCAGCAGGTTCAAGGTCATCGCGGCTGTCATTACCAGGCCCAGCGACCAGCTGCCATAGAGCCAGAAGGCCACGGCACCGATGACGCCACCCCATATCAATCCGTTGATCAAGGACACCGCCAGCTCTTTGCGCATCAGGCGCGAGGTATTACCGGGAGATACCTGGTCAAGGGCCATGGCGCGCACAATCATGGTGATGGTCTGGTTGCCGGAGTTGCCACCGATGCCCGCCACGATCGGCATCAGCGCAGCCAGGGCAACCAGCTTCTCGATGGACCCTTCGAACAAGCCGATCACCCGGGATGCGACGAAAGCGGTGATGAGGTTCACGGCCAGCCACGCCCAACGGTTGCGCAGCGAACGCCAAACCGACGCGAAGATGTCCTCTTCTTCGCGCAGACCGGCCATGTTCAGCACTTCGCTCTCACTCTCTTCGCGAATCAGGTCGACCATTTCGTCGATGGTCAAACGACCGATGAGCCGATCGCTCTTGTCCACGACCGGTGCCGATACGAGGTCATAGCGCTCGAAGGCCTGGGCTGCGTCGTAGGCGTCTTCATCGGGGTGGAAGGACACAGGATCGGTGGCCATCACGTCGGCCACTTGCTTGTCCGGGTCGTTGACCAGCAGGCGCTTGATCGGCAACACACCCTTGAGAATGCCATCGTGATCGACCACGAACAGCTTGTCGGTGTGGTTGGGCAATTCCTTGAGACGGCGCAGGTAACGCAATACCACTTCCAGGCTGACGTCTTCACGGATGGTCACCATCTCGAAGTCCATCAGCGCGCCGACTTGTTCCTCGTCATAGCTCAGCGCAGAGCGTACGCGCTCGCGTTGCTGGGCATCGAGGGTTTCCATCAGCTCGTGGACCACATCCCGTGGCAACTCAGGTGCCAGGTCGGCCAGCTCGTCGGCGTCCATTTCCTTGGCGGCGGCCAACAGCTCGTGATCGTCCATGTCGGCGATCAACGACTGGCGCACGGCGTCTGACACTTCAAGCAGAATGTCGCCGTCACGATCCGAGCGCACCAGCTGCCAGACCGTCAGGCGGTCTTCGAGGGGCAAGGCTTCGAGGATGTAGGCGATATCGGCGGGGTGCAGGTCATCGAGCTTGCGCTGCAACTCGACGAGATTCTGCCGGTGGACGAGGTTTTCTACCAGGTCGTTGTGCGCACCCTCCTGGCGGTGGGTGACATCTTCGACCAGGCGCTGGCGCTGAAGCAGGTCAACGACCTGGGACAGGCGGTCCTGAAGGCTTTCTTGCGCTTTCTTTACTTCTACTTCAGTCATAGGCGAACTCCACTCCCAGCCGCGGAGCACGCCGGGGGAATCAATCGATTAGATCTATCTGTACGAAACGGTTTGGGGAGTAACTACTGGGTAAGTCCATGGTGGTAATCCACAAGCCCCGGCGGGGCTGACGGGCGCAATCATACACTGCTCAAGCTGACAGATCGCTTAAATTTTTGGCTATAACAATCGTTTGCGCGTCATTGCTCTGACAACGCATGAAACCATCGGTGCAATGGCATTGCGCGAGCTGGGTGTGCGCCCTGCCAAGAGCTTGGCATGCAGGCACAGAGCGCCTTAGCCGTATGTAAAACGTAGGGCGTAGGGCGTAGGGCGTATAAGCGATTGGGAGTACAAACCCTGGAAAAACAAAAAGCCCGCTCAATGAGCGGGCTTCCTGTTTGGGTATGGCGGACTCAGCAGGATTCGAACCTGCGACCGCTCGGTTCGTAGCCGAGTACTCTATCCAGCTGAGCTATGAGTCCGTTTGGTAGTTTTAGACCAGATTACCACTGGTTTTTGAAGCAGCCTTGATAACAAAACCACTTCGAAAGTGGCGGACTCAGCAGGATTCGAACCTGCGACCGCTCGGTTCGTAGCCGAGTACTCTATCCAGCTGAGCTATGAGTCCGTTTGGTAGTTTTAGACCAGGTTACCACTGGTTTCTTGAAACAGCCTTGATAACAAAGCCACTTCAAAAGTGGCGGACTCAGCAGGATTCGAACCTGCGACCGCTCGGTTCGTAGCCGAGTACTCTATCCAGCTGAGCTATGAGTCCGTGTCTTGCCGCGCATTATAGGCTGCTGAAACATTTTTGCAAGAA
>Ga0302347_1001098_pt1 | contig 34960 bp, 25 predicted proteins | sample PhyWR1_FD_202178 | JGI IMG/M metagenome (GOLD analysis project Ga0302347, IMG submission 202178) | Leaf surface microbial communities from wheat plants in UC Gill Tract Community Farm, Albany, California, United States - DLSL W.R1 (v2)... | ecosystem: Host-associated > Plants > Phyllosphere >... | reverse complement strand
CGAGTGGCTGGTGTCCGAGCAGGAACTGCAGGCGCGCCGCGCGGCGCGTCCGGTGCGCGAGCCCACGGCCGCGCGCGGCTACCAGCACCTGTTCCTCAAGACCGTGACCCAGGCCGACCGGGGCGCGGATTTCGACTTTCTGGCTGCCGTCGAGCAAAAGGGCAGCGTGCCACGGAGATAAGTGTTGATGATGGACAAGCAGGCGCAGAACGCGGCCGGGGCCGCGGCCCCGGTGGCCGAGGTCGCGGAACATATTGCGCATGCGCTCGAGGAAGACATCGTGCTGGGCAGCCTGCATCCCTGCCAGCGGCTGATCGAGGACGAGCTGATTGCGCGTTTCTCGGCCAAGCGCCATGCGGTGCGCGACGCGCTGGCGCTGCTCGAGCGCATGGGCCTGGTCGAGCGCAAGCGCAATGTCGGCGCGCTGGTGCGCCACTTCAGCGCCCAGGAAGTGGTCGAGCTCTACGAAATGCGCATCCTGCTTGAAACCCAGGCCGCGCGGCGCATGCCGCTGCCCGCGCCGCCGCCCGCCGTGCAGCAGCTGCGCGATCTGCAGCAGGCGCACGACGCGGCCGTGCAGGCCAACGACGTGCGCGGGGTGTTTCGCAGCAACAAGGCGTTTCATGAAGCTTTCTTCGGCCTGTGCGGCAGTGCGGTGCTGGTCCAGGCAATAGGCGAATACGCGCGCCGCACCCATGCGATACGCTTTGGCGCGATGACCTCGCCGGCCCAGCGCGAGCGCTCGCGCGCCGAGCACCATGCGCTGATAGACGCGCTGCAGGCGGGCGCGCGCGCGCAGCTGGTGGCGCTGTGCCGCGCGCACCTGCTGCCTTCGCGCGATGCCTATCTGTTGGCGCATGGGCATGCGATTGCGCGCGATGCGGCGGACACAGCGGACTCAGAGGAAACGGGCGCGGACTTCGGCGGCCGTGGCCAGACGCTGGCCTAGGGCCTGGGCGCCCTGCGCCACCTGGCGCACCAGCGCGGCGTTGTCGGCGGCGACGCTGCCGTCCTTGAGATAGAGGTTGTTTTCAAAGCCCACGCGCACATGGCCCCCCAGCGCCGCGGCGGCAATCGCGCAGGCGTTTTCCTGCGGCCCGAAAGCGCACATCGCCCAGGGATGGGCGCCGTCGTCGGCGGCGAGAAACGGCAGCAGGTCGGTGGGGCTCGAGGTCTGCCCGGCCGCGTAGCGCCCGAGCACGAACAGCAAAAACCACTTGGCCGCGGGAATCACGCCGCTGGCGCGCAGCCGCTGCCAGTGGGCGACATCGGCGGTGTCGTAAAGAATCACCTGTGTCATGACGTCGTTGGCCACCAGCCATTGGAAGAAGTCCTGCAGCTCGCGCTCGCCCACGCCGGGCTGCAGCAGCTCGCGCAGGCCCACGGACACCGCCTCGGGCCGGGCCTCGCGCACCACGGCCATCTGCAGCGGCGGCTGGTAGACCTGGGCGGCCTCGGTGGTGATCTGCACCACCAGTTCCTGGCCGACGGCGCGGCGCACCGCCGCCGTCGCCTGCCGGTAGGCATGGGCGTCAAGCAGGTGGCGGCCATCGGGGTGGCGCACATGCATGTGCAGCATGGCCGCGCCCGCATCGAGGCAGGCCTTGGCGGTGTCGGCCAGCGTGTTCGCCGTGATGGGCAGGGCGGCATGCTGGGCGGGTTGCTTGTAGGCCCCGTTGGGGGCCACGGTCACGATCAGGGAAGAAGTCATGGCAATCAGGCCTGGGCGGCGTCTTGTACGGGAGGCAGTTCGGCGGCCAGCAGGCCCAGGCCGGCCAGCAGCAGGTTCTGGTAGCGCGCCTTTTCGGCGGCCATGGATTCGGGCGTCCAGGTGAAGAAGCCTTCGCCGGTCTTCATGCCGAACTTGCCCTGCGCCACGCGCTCGGACAGGCATTGCGCGGGCGCGTGGTTGGCCGCCAGCGACGGGTACATGGTGGCGCCGGCCGCGCAATGCACTTCCAGGCCCGCGTGGTCGCGCTGCAGCACCGGGCCCGCAGCCAGGAAGCGAAAGCCAAAGCCGAAGCGCACGGCCGCGTCTACATCCTCGGGCGTTGCAATGCCGGCATCGATCAGCGCAAACGCCTCGCGTGCCAGCGCATGCTGCAGCCGGTTGGCGAGAAAGCCCGGCAAGTCCTTCTTCACGCGCACCGGCACCATGCCGCACTGGCGCATGAAGCTGTAGAGGTTGTCCGCGGCTTCGGCCGCGCTGTGCTCGCCCGAGACCACTTCGACCAGCGGCGTCAGGTGCGCGGGCATGAAGAAGTGCAGGCCCAGCATGCGTGCGGGCGTGGCCAGGCCCTGGGCAATGGCGGAAATCGGGAAGCTAGAGCTGTTGCTGGCGAGCAGCGCATCGGCGCGCGCGCACTTTTCCAGCCGGGCAAACAGCGCCTGCTTGAGATCCAGGCGTTCAGGAATGCACTCGATGACCAGGTCGACGCCGGCCCAGTCGAGCGCCTCGAGTTCGCCGGCAATGTGCAGATGGCGCAGCCGGTCTTCGGCGCCAAGCTGGCCCAGGCCCAGCGCGACCTGGGCGCGCAGCGCCGCATGGCGCGCGCCGGTGGTTTCAACCACCGTGGTGCGGCAGCCCGCGCGCGCCAGCACCACGGCCACATCGGCGCCCATGGTGCCGCCGCCGACGACAACGGCCTGCGACCGGCTGGGGCGGAAGAAATGGGCCGGGGCGGAAAAAGCGGGTGAGGTGTTCATGGCCTGCAGTCTGGCCATGCACCATCCATCTGTGAAGCGAAATAAATCGATCGATTGATCGTTTTATTTTGTCAATCAATGCGCGGCAAAACTCAACAAGGCCTCGTAGCTGTTCTCAGTGATGCGGGCATCGCCTGGCACCGGCTGGCGAAAGATCACCTGCACATGATTGGTGCCGCGCCTGGTCTGGATGCTGGCCTGTCCCTGGGCGTCGGTCATCGCCACGGGGCCGTTTTCGCCCAGGCGCACGCTGGCCCCGGCCAGCGGCTGACCGTGCAGCCGCACCTGCAGTTCGAGCCAGTCGCCCGCGTGCGGCGCGCGGCCCTGCAGCGGCGTGACCTCGAAGTCCTGGCCCAGCACGCGCTGCGTGAGCGCGTTCCAGACGACCACGGTCTTGTGGAACTTGCGCGCATGCACGCCGCGCGTCGCGCCGGGGTTGCGGTCCATGGGCACATTGCGCATCGCGCCGCCGGCGCTGCCGCTGAAGAAGCCGTTGTCGAGTTCGACGGCAATCAGCGCGGCCTCGGGCGCGGGCACCACTCTGAGGCCTTGCTGCGCCGGCTCGACACGCGCCTCGACGCCGCGCCCGCGCCGGTCGAAGGCGCGCACGCTTTGCAGCTTTGCGGGATCAAAGGCTTCGAGCTGGCCCGCATGGCCGCCGAACTGGATCAGATAGCCGCCGCGTGCGTCGGGCTCGAGCCAGACGTTGTGGGCCTGGGCGGCGCCGGCGAGAACGGCGGCGCTGCACAGCGCGCTGCGGACAAGGGATGGCAAGGTAGGCATGGTGGTTCAGAGAGAAAATTGCAGACCGAGCAGCACGGTGCGTGGAGCGCCGGGTGCGACCAGGCGCTCGCCGCCGATCACGGACATGCTCGAGGCATAGGGCTTGTCGGCGAGGTTGCGCACCGTCAGGCGCAGCGTGCCGTCCTGCAGGCCCAGCGCCGCGGGCAGGCGGTATTGCAGGCCCAGGTCGACCACGTGGTAGGCCGGGCTCCAGACGCTGTTGGCGGCATCCACGGCCATGCGGCCCACATGGCGCAGCGCGCCCTGCAGCGCCCAGTCAGGGTGCATCTGCCAGCGCGCCTGCAGCGTGCTGGTGTAGCTCGGCACGGCCGCGACCTGGCGGCCCACAAGCGCGGCGTTGGCGTTCTGGGTCACGCGCGACTGCGCGCGGCTGTAGTTCCAGCGCAGCTCTAAGGACCTGGCGGGCGTCCAGACCGCCTGCAGCTCGGCACCCTTGCGCAAGGTCTGGCCGAAGTTCTCGTAGATGCCGGGCGCGAGGTTGCGGATTTCCTGGCTTGACGCCATGCGGTACAGCGCCAGGTCCAGCCACAGCTGGCGGCTGGCGCGCCACTGCAGGCCCAGCTCGGTCTGGCGAAACACATTGGGGTCGAGCTGGGCCGCACCCAGTGCGTACTTGGCGAAGTTGCCGGGCAGCGCAAAGCCTTCGCTCCAGCTCGCGCGCAGCGTCAGCAGCTCATGCACGCGCGAACTCACACCCAGCTTGGGACTGGTATGCGCCACGCGCTGCATGCGCGTGCAGGCTTCGCTGCCGGTTTCTGCGCCCAGGCGCGTGCAATCGCCCGTGAAACGGTCATGGCGCAGGCCCAGGCTGGGCGTGAACAGGGGGTGAAGCTTCCAGTCGAGCTGGCCAAAGGCCGCGACGTTGTTGAGCGTCGCCTCGCGGTTGTTGATCGCGGGCGCCGAGCGCCGCCGGTCCTGCAGGTCATCCCAGTAGCCGTAGTCGGTCGATTCACGCAGCGCTTCCAGGCCCAGCGTCCATTGCGCCGCATGCGCCGTGCCGCTGAGGTTCAGGCCCGTGCCGGCAACGCTGCGGTCATAGCGCTCCTCGCGCTGCACCCAGTTGCCGGCCTTGGGGCGCGTGAACCAGCGCACGAAGTCCTGCGAAGTGCCATAGACATAGGCCAGCAGGTGCGTGTCCTGGCCCAGGTCGTAGTTGATGTCCAGGCGCAGCGTCCGGAAGTGTTTTTGCGAACCGTCGCCCTGTACGCGCACGTCCTTGCCCTGGGGATCGGCAAGCCACTGCGCATAGCCCAGGTAGCCGGGCGAGTCGCCTTCGGCCGCATGCAGCCGGCCAGACAGCGCGATGCGCAGGCCGCCGCCGAGCTGGTGCTGCCAGCGCGCGCTCAGCGTGCTGCGCTGGTTGCCCGAATCGGGCCGCGCGCCGTCGCCGCGCGCGTGCTGGGCGGCCAGGAACAGCTGGCTCGCAGCATCGATGCGCAGGCCCAGCGCGGCCTGGGCGTCAAGCGCGCCGTGGCTGCCGGCCTGCAGCGCGACATCGCGGTATTCGCCGCTGCGGCGCGTGCGCAGCTCGATCAGGCCCGCGCGGTTGAAGTTGCCCTGCAGCACCGAGACCGGACCCTGGTGCACGGCCATTTCCTCGAGCTCCAGCGGCACGACCACGTTGAGATCGAAATAGCCGTCGGCATGCGACATCGCCTCGTTGAGCGAGATGCCGTCCAGCGTCGCGGCGATGTCGCCGCCATGGCCGCCGCCCGAGAACCCGCGCAGCACCACGCTGTTGGCGACGCCGCTCAACTGGTAGTCGTTGACATGCATTCCCGGCACCTGGCGCCACAAGGCCTCGACTTCGGACAGCGCGGCTTGCTTGATCTCCTCGCTTCCCAGCGTGGGCACCGAGTAGGCCGCGCGGCCGGCCTGCAGCGCCTGGCCCTTGACGGTGACAGGCGCGAGCACGCTTTCCTGCGCGGCCGCAGCCAAGGGCAGGCCCAGGGTCAGGAAAGCAGCAGCCACCAGGCGCGCGGCCGTTGGGTGGGGACGGGAAGGGAAGAGGGCAGTGGAGTTCAACATGTATGAAGTTTTCAGCAAACTTCATACCAAGTGGCGCAACGGGTGTGTGCCCCTTTGTGGTGCACCTGGGGCCTCAATCGTGATGATGGTGGTGCGTGTCTGCCCCGACCTGGCCCATGACCACGTTCAGCTGCCCATGGTGTACGCCGCGCTCGGCCGTCAGCTGGTTGGCGAACTGCCGCACCTGCTCGGCCGGGCCCTTGAGCATCACCGTTTCCAGGCAGCGCGAATGGTCCAGGTGCACATGGGTGGTGGCAATCGTCAGATGGTGGTGCGCGTGCTGCAGCCGCGCCAGGCGCTCGGCGAGTTCACGCTCATGGTGGTCGTAGACATAGGACAGGTTGGCCACGCAGGGGCCCATGGCCTGCGTGGCTTCGCGCTGGCGCCCCAGGTGCGTGAGCAGCAGATCGCGTATGGCCTCGGAGCGGTTGCTGTGGCCGGTGCGCGCCATCAAGGCGTCGAATTCCTGGGCCAGGCTGTCCTGGAGCGAAATGGTGAAACGTTGCATGGACGGAATGCTAGCGACGATCGTGCCGGGTCGGACCTGGGGCGAAAACCGATTTTGCTTACTCGCTTTCGTTCGTTGCGCGCGCCCGGGGCGCGCTTCTATGCTGGTGGGCGCTTCTCCTTCTCCATTGCATTGATCCTCATGAATCTTCTCAAAGCCGGCCGGGTCCTGCGGCGCACGCTGTGGCAGGCCGTGCCCACGGTGATCGGCGTGGTCGTTCTCAACTTCTGCCTGCTGCAGCTGGTGCCCGGCGACGCGGCCGATGTGATCGCCGCAGAATCGGGCTCGGCGACGGCCGAGAGCATGGCGCAGATGCGCAGCCATTTCGGCCTTGACCTGCCGGTGCTGCAGCAGCTGGGCGCTTATCTGAACAATCTCGCGCATTTCAGCCTGGGCACTTCGCCGCGCTACAACATGCCGGTCACCGAACTCATAGGCGCGCGCCTGCCCAACACCTTGCTGCTGATGCTGGCCGCGCTGGGCGCGGCGCTGGCCGTCGGCCTGTTGCTGGGCAGCATCATGGCCAGCCGCGTGGGCCGCTGGCCGGACCGCGTGCTGTCGGTGCTGGCGCTGCTGCTGTATTCGACGCCCAGCTTCTGGCTGGGCCTGATGAGCGTGGTGCTGTTTTCCGTGCACCTGGGCTGGCTGCCCACGGGCGGCAGCGCGACCATTGGGGCCCACCTCACGGGCTGGGACAGCGTGCTCGACCGGCTGCGCCATCTGGTGCTGCCCGCGCTGGCGATGTCGGGCTTCTATGTGGCGATCTTCTCGCGGCTCACGCGCGCCTCCATGCTGGAAGTCAGCCGCCAGGACTTCGTGCGCACCGCCGTCGCCAAGGGCCTGCACCCGCTGCGCGTGAGCTTTCGCCATGTGCTGCGCAACGCGCTGATTCCCGTCACCACGGTGGCGGGAATGCACTTCGGCACGCTGCTGGGCGGCGCGGTGGTGGTCGAGACGGTGTTCAGCTGGCCCGGCCTGGGCCGGCTGGCGTTCGAGTCGGTGATGGCGCGCGACTACACCGTGCTGCTGGGCATTCTGCTGCTGTCGTCGCTGCTGGTGATCCTGGCCAACATGCTGGTCGATCTGCTGCATGCCTGGCTGGACCCGCGCATTCAACTGCGCTGAGCCCGCCCTCCATTTTTCCCTTTGAGACTGCTTTCCATGTCCACTCCGTATCCCGCAACGCGCACCGGTCCCGGGCTGCTCGCGCTGCCTGTCCTGTGGCGCCGGCTGCGCGGGCTGTCGGCCGGCGCCGGCGGCCACGCCGCGCTGCAGGTCTTCGTGCGCAATGCCGCCGCCGTCGGCGGCGTGCTGTTCCTGCTGCTGGTGCTGGCCATGGCGCTGGCCGCGCCGTGGCTGTTTCCCGGCGATCCGCTCGACATGGTGGCCACGCCGCTGCTGTGGCCCGGCCAGGACCCGGCGTTTCCCCTGGGCAGCGATTCCATGGGCCGCGATGTGCTGGCCGGCATAGCCCATGGCGCGCGCATGTCGCTGTCGGTGGGCGTGGTCGCCGCGGTGCTGAGCCTGGCGATAGGCGTCGTTGTCGGCGCGACTGCGGGCTACTTCGGCGGCCGGGTCGACGATGTGCTGGTGCGCGTGACCGAGCTGGTCCAGACCATGCCGTCGTTTCTGTTCGTGATCGTGGTCGTGGCGATTGGCCAGCCTTCGGTGACGGTGATCGTGCTGGCCATAGGCCTGGCGTCGTGGCCGGTGATTGCGCGCCTGGTGCGCGCCGAGTTCCGCACGCTGCGTGAAATGGAGTTCGTGCTGGCCGCGCGCAGCCAGGGCTTCGGCCACCTGCGCATCATGCTGCAGGAGATGCTGCCCAACGCGCTGCCGCCGGTGATCGTGACCACCTCGGTGCTGGTGGCCAGCGCCATCCTGATCGAGTCGGCGCTGTCCTTTCTGGGCATGGGCGACCCCAACACCGTGAGCTGGGGCAGCATGATTGGCGAAGGCCGCGAGCTGCTGCGCACCTCCTGGTATCTGTGCGCGCTGCCGGGCGCGGCCATTGTGCTGACGGTGCTGGCTCTCAATCTCGTGGGCGAAGGCCTGAACGACGCCCTCAACCCCCGACTGCGTGGACGCTGACATGGCTCTTGATCTGAATACTGACGCCGCCCCGCTGCTCGACATCCGCGGCCTCGACATCGCGTTTCGCGGTGCGCGCGGCCCCATACAGGCGGTGCGCGGCCTGGACCTGCAAATCCAGCGCGGCGAAACGCTGGCACTGGTCGGTGAATCGGGCTGCGGCAAGTCCACCACCGCGCTGGCCATCCTGCGGCTGCTCGCGCCGGGCGCAACGCTCAAGGGGCGCATACTGTTCGACGGCCGCGACATCGTCGCCATGCCGCCGGCTGAACTGCGCGCGCTGCGCGGTCGCGATATCGCCATGGTCTTCCAGGAGCCCATGACTTCGCTCAATCCCGTGCATACGATTGGCGCGCAGATCATCGAGACGCTGCGCCAGCACGAGCACCTGACGGCCGCCGCGGCGCGCCAGCGCGCCGCCGAGCTGCTTGATCTGGTGCGCATTCCCGAGCCCCAGCGCCGGCTCGACGACTTCCCCCACCACCTTTCGGGCGGCCAGCGCCAGCGCGTGATGATTGCCATGGCGATGGCCTGCAGGCCGCGCCTGCTGGTCGCCGACGAACCGACGACCGCGCTAGACGTGACGGTGCAGGCGCAGATTCTCGAGCTGCTCGACGGCCTGCGCCGCGCGTTCGACATGGGCCTGCTGCTGATCACCCATGACCTGGGCCTGGTCGCGCAATGGGCCGACCGCGTGGCCGTGATGTATGCGGGCGAGAAGGTCGAGCAGGCCGCGACGGCCGAACTCTTTGCGCGGCCCGCACATGCCTATACGCGCGGCCTGCTGGGCGCCTCGCTGCACGGCGGCCGCGCGCTGCACTACACGGCCCAACGTCTGCCCGAGATCCGCGTGCGCACCGATGCCGCGACGCAGGCGCGCGACTTCACGCTGCACCTGCCTACGGCCACGCCCGCGAGAAGGCCGGTGGCCGCGGCCACGGCGGCGCTGCTGTCGGTGCAGGATCTGCAGACCGCGTACGCGACGCGCCAGGGCGGGGTGGTGCGCGCGGTCGACGGCGTGTCCTTCGATATCGCGCCCGGCGAGACCCTGGGCCTGGTGGGCGAGTCGGGCTGCGGCAAGTCGACGCTGTCGCGCACGCTGCTGCGCCTGGTCGATCCCAGCCGCGGGCGCATCGTGCTGGACGGCACCGACATCGCGCCGCTTGCCGGCAGCGCGCTCAAGCCCTGGCGCCGGCGCATACAGATGGTGTTCCAGGACCCGTACGCTTCGCTCAATCCGCGGCGCAGCGTGTTCGACATTCTCGACAGCGTGCTGGTGGTGCATGGCGTGGCGCAGCGCGACGAACGCCGCCAGCGCATCGCGCGCATTCTCGATCGCGTGGGCCTGCCGGCCGACGCCGCGGCGCGCTATGCCAACGAGTTCTCGGGCGGCCAGCGCCAGCGCATAGGCATTGCGCGCGCGCTGATCGTGCGGCCTGCGCTGGTGGTGCTGGACGAGCCGGTGTCGGCGCTTGACGTGTCGGTGCAGGCGCAGATCCTGAACCTGCTGGTCGAGCTCAAGGAGGACTTCGGCCTGTCGTACCTGTTCATTTCGCACGACCTGTCGGTGGTGCGCTATTTCGCCGATAGGGTACTGGTGATGCACCAGGGCAAGATTGTCGAGACCGGCAGCCACGCGGACATCTGGCAGCGGCCGCAGCATGCCTACACGCGCAGCCTGATTGCTGCGGTGCCGGGCGCGCAGCACCGGCTGGCCGCCTGAGGCGGGGCCGCTGCAGGCCTCAGGCCGCGCGCAGGCGCTCGGGGTGGCGCCCCAGCCAATGGACCAGGGCCGTCTTGTCCATGGGCCTGGCGATGTGATAGCCCTGGCCCTCCTGGTAGCCCATGGCCAGCAGCGCCTGCCACGCGCCGGCATCTTCAATGCCCTCGGCAAGCACCGCCAGTCCCAGCTTGTGACCCAGGTCTGCGACCATTTCGGCGATGCGCGCGCCATGCGGATCGCCCAGCTGGCGCGTGAACGAACGGTCGATCTTGATGCGGTCCAGCGGCAGGCGCTCGAGATAGCTCAGCGATGAGTAGCCGGTGCCGAAGTCATCGATGGCGATCGAAATGCCTTCGGCGCGCAAGGCGCACAGCGTGGCGTCCAGCAGCTTGGTCGGCAGCGCGGCGACCGACTCGGTGATTTCGAGTTCGAGATGGCACCCCTGCAGACCGTTGGCCGCGAGCGCCGCGCAGACCAGGCCGAAGAAGCCCGGGTCGCGCAGCTGCACCGTCGAGACGTTGACCGCCATGCGCAGCGGCGCCAGTCCCGTGTCCAGCAGCTCGCGCATGGTCGCGCAGGCGGTCGCCAGCACCCATTGGCCCAGGGCCAGTATCAGGCCCGAATGTTCGGCGACCGGAATGAACTGGTCGGGCGGAATGAAGCGGTTGTCCTCGGTGCGCCAGCGCAGCAGCGCTTCGAGTCCTATCAGCTGCTGCGTGGCCAGATTGAGCTGCGGCTGGTATACGAGGAACAGCTGCTGCTTCTCAATGGCTTCCCTGAGCTTGGACAGCAGCACGGCGCGCGCGCGCGCCTCGGTGCCCATCTGCTGGGCATATTGCAGGTGCTGGCCGCGATGGTCGCGCTTGGCGCGCTTGAGCGCAATGGTCGCGTCCTTGATCAGATCGGCGCCGGGCTGGGGCTGCTGGGGCAGGAACACGTAGCCGCAGGTGAGCGACACCTTGTGCGGCACGCCGTCGATATGCAGGGGCTGGCGCACGCACTCCAGCAGCCGTCGCGGCTGCACCTGCTGCACCGCGCCCAGCACCGCGAACGTGTCGGCGCCCAGCCGCGCCAGCAGCACGCCGGGCGGCAGCGAGTCCTCGAGGCGGCGCGCGACTTTCTCCAGCAGGCGGTCGCCGAAATGGTGGCCCATCATGTCGTTGGTCGCGCTGAAATCGTCGATGTCGAGCAGCGCCAGGATGTAGTCATCCGTGCCCCGCAGCTCGCACTCGTTGACCTTGTCGATGAAGTGCGAGCGATTGGGAAGGTCGACCAGCGGGTCGTGGTAGGCGCTGGCGTGCACCGCGCAAAGCTGCTTGTACGAACGCACGGCGGTGACCACCATGGCCAGCAGCCGGTCGCGGGTGAGTTCGGCCTTGGTGCGGTAGTCGTTGATGTCGTAGCGCAGCAGCGTTTCCAGATCGGGCACCTGGCCCGGCTGGCCGGTGCGCAGCACGATGCGCGTGTTTTTCAGCCCCGCGCTGTGGCGGATGAAATCCACCAGATCGAGTCCCGCGCTGGCCCGCTCGGACACGACGTCGATCAGCACCATGGCGAGGTCATGCTCGCGCAGCAGCAGGCGGCGTGCCTCGTCCCCCGAGAACGCATGCATGAACACCAGCGGGCGCTCGAACAGCATCTGGCCTTCGAGCGCGGTGCAGGTGGCGGCATGCACATCGGGGTCGTTGTCCACGACCAGCACCCGCCATGTCAGGCCCGGACCCGGCTGCGGCAGCGGCGTGGCGCGCAGGAAGGACAAGCTGGTATCCAGCACTCCCGGTCCAGGGTTACACCACATGCTCGGCAGGGTGCGAAGAGGACGTCGTGAGCCTGACCTGATTGCGACCGGCACGCTTGGCGATGAACAGTGCTTCGTCCGCAAGGCCGTAGGCGGTGTCGAAATCGCCGCCCGCGGGTGCCCAGCAGACGCCGAAGCTGGCGGTGACGCCGCTGCCGTCGGGCAGATCGAAGGCGTGGCTTTCGATTGCACGCCGCAGTGCCTGCGCGACGCGCTCCGATTCGAGGCCATCGTGCCGGGGCAGCACGACCGTGAACTCCTCGCCGCCCACGCGGCCCACCTGTGCCGCGGCCGGAACCACGGCCTGCAGGCAGGCCACGACACCGAGAATGACCTTGTCGCCCATGGGATGGCCGAAGCTGTCGTTGATGCGCTTGAAATGATCGATGTCGAGAACGATCAGCGCGAGGTCATGGCGCCCGAACTGGCGATTCACCAGGTCGATGATCGCTGCCCGGTTGAGCACGCCGGTCAGCGGATCGTGGTTGGCGCGGTGCTCGAGCTCGGCCGCCAGATCCTGCAGCCGCATGTTCAGCTGGTTCATTTCCAGCTCGGCCTTGTCGCTGCGGCGCACCAGCCTGCGGGTTTCGCGCAGCAGCCGTTCGAAGGCCGTGATCAGATCGCCCAGCGCCTGCCCATCCGGCGCCGATTGTGCGGCCTTCGCGGCCAGCAGCGCCTGGTTCTCCGCGGCGAAAAGATCGTGCACCGGCAGGGCTTGCATTCAGGAGGCCTCGATGGCGCGGGTGACGAAGGCGAGCGCCGGAAAATCCTCGCTGAGCTCCTGGCCGAACTCGAGGATGGTGTCGTCCTCCTCGTCGTGGAACCAGTTGAGCCGCACCGCATTGCCGTCTTCGGCGGCGTTGCTCAGCGCCTCGATCAGGTTGAAAAGCATTTTCGTGCTCGAACTGTTGAAGTAGGCCAGCGCGATGTTCACTTCCAGCGTGATGCCGCTTTGCGCGCCCAGGAATTCCTTGAGCCGGGCAATGATGTCGCCATAGAACGCCGCGGCATTCTCGGGATAGGACTCGCCGCGCAGGCTCAGGGTGCGGGCATCGAACTGGAAGTCCACTTCGGGAGAGCTGGGCGTGGGAGCGATGTAGAGGTTTTCCATGCGTAATCTCGATTCGTTGACGAGCCCGTCGGGGCTCAGATCGCCGCCTTCAAATAGAAGACCGGCGAATCGCCAGACTCATGCTGCGTGTCGAAGTCGAATTCCAGCGGCTGGCGTGCGTCGCGGGCCAGGGTCAGGAATCCCATGCCCGCGCCTTTGCTGCCTTCGGGCGTCTCCTCGCGCAGCGTCTGGCGGTAGGCCTGCTTGATCTCGTCGAGCGTCATGTTGCGCAGCGCGCCCAGCTTCACGCGCAGATCCTCGGCGATCAGCGGTTCTATGGGGTTGGCGCACAGCAGCAGAAAGCTGCCGTCGTCCTCGCGGCGTATGCACACCGAGCCGTGGCGCAGCTCGCCGTTGTTCTGGCTCGCGGGCGTGAGCGAGTCGGCCGAGTAATGGATGATGTTCTGCGCCATCTCGACAAACGACGAGAACAGCTTGCGGCGCGTGGCCGGGGCCACGCCCGCGACTTCGAGCTGCAGCTTCACGGCGTCGGCCATGGCGGCCACGATGTGCTGCGAGAAGTAGCCCACGTAGTAGAAGATGACCTGATGCTGGCGCGCCAGGGTGAAGAAGGAGCCGTATTTGTCGGCAAACATGCGGGAGGGCATAGAGGGGCAATCTTTCAGGCACGAAAGCAAAAGAAGGTCAGGTCGTCGCGCCGGTGGTGCTCGCCCTGCCACAGCCGCAGCGCGTCGAGCACGGCCGCATTGACCTGGGCGGGCGTTTTTTCTCTTTGTTCGAGCAGCAGCTCCCGCACGCGGCGCTTTCCCAGCGCGATGCCGCGCGGCCCGCCGATCTGGTCTATCAGACCGTCGGTGCTCACGAAGACCAGGCTGCCCGGGCAAAGAATCACTTCCTGGTTGTGCCAGACGTAGTCGAAGTCGCTGTCCACATAGCCCACGCCCTTGCGCTGGCCGTCGAGCATCTCCACGCTGTCGGCGCCGGGTCGCAGCACGAACATGGTCAGCCGGGCGCTGGCGAAGATCAATCGTCCGCTTGCCGGCTCGAACCAGAAGCAGGCTGCGTCCATGCCGTCGTCGGAGCCTGGCGTGCCGTCCTGGCCGTTGACCTGGCCCAGCATCTGCTTGATGCTGCGGTTCACATGGCCCAGCAGGCTTGCCGGGTCCCGGGGACCGTTCTGCTCTATGGCCTGGTTGAGGCTGGTCGAGGCAATCAAGGTCATGAATGCACCGGGCACGCCATGTCCCGTGCAGTCGGCCACCGTGGCGAACCAGCCGTCGGCGTCGGTGCAGAACTGGTAGAAATCGCCGCCCACGATGTCGCGCGGCTCCCAGACCAGATGGGCGTCGGGGCAGGCACGCGCCATGGCGTCCAGCGAGCTGCGCAGCGTCGAGCGCTGGATCACGCTTGCGTACTCGATGCTGTGCATGATCTGGCGGTTGCGCGAGGCCTGCATTTCGGCGACTGCGCGCATCAGCTGCAGGCCGTTGCCGGTGCCGGCAAATGCGCCGGCGCGCGTGATGATGAAGCCGTCCGACAGCGCCTTCTCGCCGTACTCGACGGTCTTGAGCGTCAGCGCATCGATGTCCAGCGCGGCATCGACGATCAGCGGCTCCTTGTCCATGAAGGCAATGCAGCTCTTCTTGCCATACAGCTCCTGGCGGAACTGCTTGCTCATCTGCGACAGGAAGATATTGCGGTTGATCAACCCTATGGGCTGATTGCCTTCGACGACGGGAAGGCTCACCAGATCGCGGTGGCGGCCGAAGACCTCCATGACTTTTTCATTCGTCTCGTCGGGCGTCATGCTCGGCACTTCGATGCAGAGATCGGCCGCGCTGGGCTGGCGATAACGAGGCCGGAAGTCGCTTAGATACTCAGTGATTTCGGGCATGAAACAGTACGCAGGGAACGATGTGTGCAAATGTTACTTTTTGCGTATTTCGTTTTCATGACGGATTTGTTTCATGCGCACGGGGCTTGCGTCAGACGCTGGTCGGCTGAGCGACCAGGTCCAGGAAAGTCTCGATACCGGGCTTCGATCCTTCGACGGGCTCAGGACTCAGCTCGAGCGGATCTTGACCGTTCGCCCCGAGCCTGGCCAAGGGCCAGCTCCCCGTTCGCCCTGAGCTTGTCGAAGGGCGCTTCCCCCGTTCGCCCTGAGCTTGTCGAAGGGCGCCTCCCCCGTTCGCCCTGAGCCTGCCTCGCCGGCCGCGTCGAAGCGCCGGTATTTACTTCTTGGGCTCGACCCACACATCCGCCAGATTCGATTCCACCCCATCGGCCGTCAGCGAGTGGTCGTGCACGCGCTGGTTGGCAATGGTGATGAACTCGGGCTGGTAGAGGTTGAGATCGGGCACGTCGCGCGCCACGGTGTCCTGGAAGTCCTTGAACAGCTTCTTGCGCTTGGCGACATCGTTTTCCACGGCCGCGTCTTCGAGCAGCTTGTCGACCACGGGGTTGTTGTAGTGCGTGCCGTTGGAGAAAGGCACGCCCTTGATGAAGTTCTTCGACCAGTACAGCCGCTGCACGCCCACCGTCGGGTCGAACAGGTTGCTCGCGCCGTTGGTGGTGAAGGCGAAGTCGCGGTCGGTGTAGATGCGCTTGATGAAGGCGCTAGGGTCCTGGGCGCGCACCGTCACCGCAATGCCAATGCGCGCCAGCGCGGTGCGGATGTAGTCGGGCAGGCGCGAGCCTTCGGCGCTGATCGGGTTGAAGTCCAGCGGCAGCTCGAAGCGCACGCCGCCGGCCTTGCGCGGATAGCCGGCCTCGTCAAGCAGCGCATTGGCTTTCTTCAGATCGTAGGCATAGGGCGAGGGCGCGGGGTCGTGGTAGGCCGTGAGGCCGGGAGCGATGGGCGAATAGCTGACCTTGCCGTAGCCGTAGTTCACGACCTTGACGATCACGCTGCGGTCCAGCGCATGGGCCACGGCCTGGCGCACCTTGTCGTTCTTGAAGTAGGCGTTGTCGAGGTTGAACTCCAGCCGCGTGACGTTGTGCGAATAGCTGTTGCCCTTGGTCTCGAAGCGCAGCGAGGGGATCTTCCTGAGGCGCTCCAGATCGGACAGCGGCACGGGCGTGCGGTAGCCCAGATCGACGCTGCCGGTCTCGAAGGCCACGGCGGCCGCGGCCGGGTCGCCGACAAAGCGCACGATCAGCTGGTCGATGTAGGGCTTGGGCTTGTCCCAGTAATCGGCATTGCGCTCATAGACGATATGGCTGCCGCGCACCCATTCCTTGAACTTGAACGGGCCGGTGCCCACCGGGGCGTTGTTGTGGGGGTTCGACTGGGCCTGCGTGCCGTCGTAGAGGTGCTTGGGAACGATGGGCGTCTCGGTGGCCACCAGCGCGCGGATCAGATACGGTGCGGGCCTGGACAGGCGGATGATGGCTGTGTGCTTGTCTGGCGTGTCGATGGCGTTGACGTTGGCAAAGGTGTTGCGTCCGCGCGGGTGGATTTTCTTCAGCAGATCGATGGAGAACGCGACATCGGCCGAAGTGAACTCGCGGCCATCGTGCCATTTGACTCCCTGGCGCAGATTGAAGGTATAGGTCAGGCCGTCGGGGCTGATGCTCCATTTGGTTGCCAGCTGGGGCTGGGGATTGACGCCGTAGTCGTACTTGAGCAGGCCTTCGGTGACCTTGGCGCTGACGCTCAGGATGGGCGTGGCGACATTGCTCACGGTGACCAGCGCCGTGGGCTCGGTGGGCAGCAGCAGCGTCAGCGTGCCCGAGTGATCGGGCGGGGCAGCATGCGTGGCCAGGCCCAGGGTCAGCAGGGCTGCGGTGAGCAGGGAGCGGGAATGGGAAGTGAACGAGAGTTTCATGGCTTTTACAGGGAACGCGGGAAGAGGAAGTCGGTGGCGAATCAGGCAGTCGGCGGGGCATGGGCATAGACCTTGGCGGCCTCGGGCGAAATCAGCCCGTGGCGCAGGTCCTGGGCAATGCGTTCGGCCGGGCGCTGCGCGGGCGTCCCCAGTCCGCCGCCGCCCGGCGTGGCGACGATCAGCCGGTCGCCCGCGGGCACGACCTGGCGGCCCTTGGGCTGCAGCGTCGCGCCCGAGGCCAGCTGCAGATGGCCGGCAGCGCCGTCCAGGCCGCCAAGCGCGCCGCGCGCCGGGTGGTGCACGCGGTCGAACGCCGCGGCAATCAGCAGCGCCGCGGCCGGGTCGGCATGGCGCACTTCGATCACCTGGCCCAGGCCGCCGCGCGACGCGCCGGCGCCGCCCGAGTCCTGGCGCAATTCCTTGCGCTCGAAGACCACGGGTGCCTGGGTCTCGAGAATTTCCAGCGACACATTGCGCACGCCGCTGGGGTAGGCCGTGACCGAAAGCCCGTCCTGGCCCGGGCGCGCGCCCGTGCCGCCGGTCGAGAAGCTGATCACATTGAAGCGCGGCCCATGGCGCAGCGCGGCGTTGTCTTCGGCGCTGACGCCGGCCAGGCCTTCGCCGCCGACCAGCTGCAGGTTCCACAGCGACGACGCGCCTTCGGCGGGCACGAGATCGGGCCTGGCCTGGCGCAGCGCGCCAAACACCACGTCGGGCAGCAACTGGCCGACGACATGGCGCGCGGTGACCGCTGCCGGGTGCAGGGCGTTGAGAATGCAGCCTGCGGGCGCCTGCACGCGAATCGGCGCCAGCGAGCCGGCGTTGTTGGGCACGTCGGCGCCCACCAGGCAGCGCACGCCAAACGAGGTATAGGCATCGGTATAGGCCTTGGGCACGTTGATGCCGCGCGCCACGGTGCCCGAGGTGCCGGCGAAGTCCACGTCGATGCCGTCGTCCGAGATCGTGACCCTGGCCGTGAGCGTGATAGGCGCGTCGTAGCCGTCGGCCACCAGCGTGTTGTGCCAGGTGCCGCGCGGCCAGTCGGCCAGCGCATTGCGCATGGCGCGCGCCGACTGGCCGATGATGTAGTCGCCCAGGGCGTCGAGGTCATCGAGCGCGAACTCCTGCATCAGCGTCAGCAGCCGCCGGCTGCCGACTTCGTTGCAGGCGACCAGCGCAAACAGATCGCCTTCGACCTGGGCCGGATCGCGCACATTGGCGTGAATGATGGCCAGCACCGCGGGGTCGACCCGGCCGGCGCGGATGAAGCGCAATATGGGCAGGAACAGGCCTTCGTGGTAGATCTCCAGGCCGTCGGGGCTCGAGCCTATGCCGCCGATGTCGACCACATGCACCGTGGCTGCAAAAAGCGCCACGGCGCGGCCCGCGCGGAACACCGGCGTGACCATGGTCATGTCAAACAGATGGCCCGTGCCTTTCCACGGGTCGTTGGTCAGGAACACATCGCCGGCGCGCATGGTGTCCAGGGGAAACGCATGCAGGAAATGCCTGACCGACTCGGCCATGGCATTCACATGGCCGGGCGTGCCGGTCACGGCCTGGGCGACCATGCGGCCGTCGGGCAGGAACACGCCGGCCGACAGATCGCCGGCCTCGCGCGTGGGCGTGCCGAACGCCGTGCGTATCAGCGTCTGCGCCTGTTCCTCGACCACCGACAGCAGCCGGTTCCATGCCAACTGCTGGCGTATGACTTGGGTCGCGCTCATGCCGAGACCTCCGTGGCCGCCGCGTAGAGCTCCGCGTTTTCGGGCGTGACCAGGCCGGCCTGCAGATCGCGCGCCAGGCGCGCGGGCGCGCGTTCATGCGGATTGCCCAGACCCGCGCCGCCGGGCGTCTCGACGATCAGCACCTCGCCCGCGGGAATCAGTTGGCGGCCCTTGCCGCGCAGCGGCGTGCCCGCGTGCTGCAGCCAGGCCCGGCCCCTGGCGCCGTCGCCGCCGCCAAGCGCGCCGCGCGGCGCGAAGCGCACGCGGTCCCAGCTCGCGGCCAGCACCATGGGCGCGCCGTCGGCGTTCTCCACGGCAATCGTCTGGCCCAGGCCGCCGCGCTGCGCGCCCGCGCCGCCCGAGTCGGCGCGGTATTCCTTGCGCCGGAACAGCAGCGGTGCCTGGGTTTCCAGGATCTCCAGCGAGACGTTGCGCACGCCGCTGGGATAGGCCGTGGCCGACAGACCGTCCTGGCCCGGGCGCGCGCCCGTGCCGCCGGTGGTGAAGCTGGTGATGGAAAAGCGCCGTGCCTGGGCCAGCGCCTCGTTGGGCCCGCCCGGAAACGGCCGGCCGCCGACCAGATGGATGTTCCACAGCGCCGACGCGCCTTCGGCCGGCACGCGGTCGGGCCGGGCCTGGCGCAGCGCGCCAAACACCAGATCGGGCAGCATCTGGCCTATTGCCGAGCGCGCGGTGACGGCCGCGGGCGGCAGCGCGTTGACGATGGAGCCCTCGGGCGCGCTCACCTGGATCGCGGCCAGCGAGCCCGAGTTGTTGGGCACGTCGGAGCCTATCAGGCAGCGTATGCCGAACGAGGTGTAGGCATCGGTATAGGCCTTGGGCACGTTGATGCCGCGCGCCACCGTGCCCGAGGTGCCGCTGAAGTCGACGCGCACGCCGTCGTCGTCTATGGTCACGGCCGCGTGCAGCTCCAGCGGCGTGTCGTAGCCGTCGACCGTCATGTGGTTGTGCCAGGTGCCCTTGGGCCAGTCGCGCAGCGCTTCGCGCATGGCGCGCGCCGAGCGCTCGACGATGTAGTCGCCCTGGGCCTGCAGGTCGTCGAGCGCGAACTCGCGCAGCAGCTGCTGCAGCCGACGCGCGCCCACGGCGTTGCACGCGACCAGCGCATGCAGATCGCCCTCGACCTGCTCGGGCTCGCGCACATTGGCGCGCACGATGGCCAGGATGGACTCCTCCAGCACGCCCGCGCGCACGAAGTGCAGCAGCGGCAGGAACAGGCCTTCGTGGAATATCTCCAGGCCGTCGGGCCCCGCGCCCAGGCCGCCGATGTCGACCACATGCACGGTAGAGGCAAACAGCGCGACGATCTTTCCGAGGTGGAACACCGGCGTGACCATGACCACGTCATAGAGATGGCCCGTGCCTTTCCACGGGTCGTTGGTGATGAACACATCGCCGTCGCGCATGGTCGCGGCGGGGTAGGCGCGCAGGAAATGCAGCACCGAGTCGGCCATGGAGTTCACATGGCCGGGCGTGCCGGTCACGGCCTGGGCAATCATGCGGCCGTCGGGCAGGAACACGCCGGCCGACAGATCGCCGGCCTCGCGCGTCGAGGTACCGAAGGCGGTGCGTATCAGCGCCTGGGCCTGCTCCTCGACCACGGCCAGCAGGCGGCTCCAGATCAGCTGCTGGCGTATTGCGTGGCGCGACGCCTGGCTTTGTGCGGCGGCGCTCATGCGCTCACCGCCTCTTCATGTTCCAGCGTGCTGGGCGCGAGCTGCAGGGTGTCGTCGAGAATCAGCGCGCCGAGCTGGCTCAGGCGCACTTCGAATCCCGTGGTCACATGGGTAGTGGTTTCGTCCTCCACAATCAGCGCCGGCCCGGCAAGCCATTGCCCTGGCTGCAGCAGATGGCGCTCATAGACCGGAACGGCCTGCCAGTCGCCGTTCTCGGCGTCATAGACCTGGCGGCTTTGGGTGGCAACCGCGGCGGCGCGGTCGGCGGGAATGAAGTCGGGCGCGGGCGCCGCATGTTCGCCGGCCTGCACGGCCACCGACCAGCTCACGGCTTCGGCCGCGATATGCGGCAGGCTGCGGCCGTAGAGTTCGGCGTAGCGCTGCTCGAAGCGCTGGTGCAGCGCGGCGCTGGCCGCGGCATCGAACCGCCCTTCGGGCAGGGGCACGGCAATCTCGTGGCCCTGGCCCGCGTAGCGCATGAACACCTGGCGCTGGCGCACCAGCACCTCGCCGGGCGCGGCGCGCAGCACGATGGCGTCGGCGGTCTCGGTGAGTTCGCTCAGCAGGCGCTGCACCGCCGTGTGATCGATGCGGTCCAGCCGCTGGTGCAGGCTGCGCACCGTCTGATAGGCGACCGGCGCCCAGAGAAAGCCCAGCGCCGAGCCCACGCCCGCCGAGTTGGGCACGACCAGGCGCGCAATGCCCAGCTTGCGCGCCAGCAGCGCGGCATGCAGCGGCGCGGCGCCGCCGAAAGCGATCAGCGTGCTTTCATCGGCGGCCTTGCCGAGTTCGGAGGCATGCACGCGCGCCGCATTGGCCATGTTCTCGGTGACGATGTCGACCACGGCCTGGGCCGCGGGTTCGGGCGCGAGGCCGGTCTGCGCGCTCAGTCCCCGGGCCAGCGCGGCGCGCGCCAGTTCGGGGTCCAGCTGCACCTTGCCGACGGCGAAGCGCGCGGGATCGACATGGCCCAGCGCCGCATGCGCGTCGGTGACCGTGGGCAGTTCGCCGCCCAGGCCATAGGCCGCGGGCCCGGGGCTGGAACCCGCGCTGTCGGGCCCGACCTGGACCACGCCCAGGTGGTTGACGCGCGCAATCGAGCCGCCGCCCGCGCCTATCTCCACCATCTCGATCACGGGAATGCGTATCGGCAGGCCAGAGCCCTTGAGATGGCGGTGCACGCGGCCGAACTCGAAGCTGCGGCTGATCTGCGGCTGGTAGTCGTCGATGAAGCAGATCTTGGCCGTGGTGCCGCCCATGTCGAACGACAGCGCGCGCTTCGCGCCTATCTGCTCGGCCACCTGGCGCGCCAGCACCGCGCCGCCCGCGGGGCCGGACTCGACCAGGCGCACGGGCTCGTCGATGCCGCTTTGCAGTGTGGTCAGCGCGCCGCCCGACGTCATCAGGAAAGGCTCGGAATGCAGGCCGCGCTCCTTGAGCCCCTGCTGCAGGCGGCGCAGATAGCCGGCGACCAGCGGCTGCACATAGGCGTTTGCCGAGACCGTCGACAGGCGCTCATATTCGCGGATTTCCGGGCACACATCGGAGGCCAGCGAGACCCACAGTTCGGGTGCATGCTGGGCCAGCAGGGCGCGCACGCGGCGTTCATGCAGGGGATTCGCATAGCCGTGCAGAAAGCACACGGCCACGCTTTCAATGCCGTCGGCCACGAGCTGGCGCGCCAGCGCCACGACCTGGTCTTCGTCCAGCGCCGTGAGCGCCTGGCCCGCGGCGTTGACGCGTTCGCTCACGCCATGGCGCCAGTGGCGCGGCACCAGCGGCGCGGGCTTTTCCAGAAAGACGTCGTATTGCGCAAAGCGGTCCTCGAGGCCGATCTCGACCAGATCGCGAAAGCCTGCGGTGGTGATCAGCGCGGTCTTGGCGCCCTTGCGCTCGATCAGCGCATTGGTTGCCAGCGTCGTGCCCAGGATCAGCAGCTCGACCTGCGGCCAGTCCAGGCCCGCGAGGCGCAGGATTTCCGCCACGCCCGACAGCACCGCGCGCTCGGGCGCCTGCGGCGTGGTCAGCACCTTGACGGTGTGTTTGGTCGCGCCGCGCAGCAGCACGACATCGGTGAAGGTTCCGCCGACATCGACGGCCACGCGCACGCGTGGGTCGAGGGCAGTTTTGGGGGCTTGGGTAGTTGGCATGGGAATCCAGCGGCAGGTGATGGGTTCGCTGTGGTCCACCAGGAACGGTGGTTCAGCGATAGCCTGACGATGCTAGATTTGCCTGCAGATTTACCCAACGAAGCTTTTCACGCTTCGTTATGCGGAACTTGCCATAACGCAGCGCGACGGCCCACGCCGCCTTGCGAGACAAGGCGTGGAGCGCGTCGCGTCAGAAGCGCGGATTCGCTCTCAATAGCGAATCGCGATGTCGCGCACCACCGGGCCCGCTGCGCCGCCGATATACGAGCGCGTGGCATCGCCGCTGGTGTTGCCGTACAGCGTGGCCGCACCCGTCGTCAACGCGACGGTATAGAGGCTGAACGGCCCCAGGGGTGAGGTGCGCAGCGCGGCCAGCACCAGGCCGTTGGCGCCGCCCGCGATGTCCAGCGATCCCGCGCCGTTGACGCTCAGATTCAGCGCGCCGACGTTCACCAGCGTACCGTCGTTGGGCGGCATCTGCTTGGCCAGCACGTTCTGGGCGCTGTCGATGTCGTAGAGATCGGTGGCCGTGGTGCCGGCAAAGCTGTTCGTATAGGCGCCGGCCGCGACCACGGCGGGCGTGGAGCGGTTGATGTCGCCGTCGGTCGTGGTCGCGCCGGTGTCGACGTTGATGCGCAGGCTCTGGCCCAGGTTGCTGATCACGCGCAGGCGGTCGGCCACGGGGTTGAAATCGACGACGAAGCTGCTGCCGCGCAAGCCCGCATAAGGCGCGGTGGTATCGGCCGCGTCGGCGCTCAGGCTGGCTACTGCTGTCGCGGTGCCGGTCGCCGGATCGACGGTCAGCAGGCGGCCGTTGCCGGTCAGCGCATAGAGGCGTGCGTTGGCCGGGCGGAAGTCGATTCCCAGAACGTTTTCGCCCGCCGCGAGGCCCGAGATCCTTACGGGCGCCGACAGCGTGCCGGGCGTGGCCGGCGAGAAGCTTCTGAGCTGGCCGGCGTCATCGAGGGCGTAGACCACGGCCGCCGAGGGCTGCATGAGCGTGAGGCCCAGCAGCGCTTCGCCGCTGCCGATCGTGCCCACGCGTTTCGCGCCGTCGGTGCCGCTGAGCGCAATCGTATAGAGCTGCGCACTGCCGTTCACCGACAGCGCCGCATAGGCCTGGTTGCTGCGCGCATCGATGTCGAAACCGTTGCTGACCGAGAACGCGACCTTCTGCGCCACGGGGTTTGCCAGCGTGCCGTTGTTGGGCGGGTCCTGCAGATACAAGGTTCCGGCCGCATCGAGGTTGTAGAGCTGTGTGGTCGTCGCGCCGGCAAACGAGTTGGTGTACGCCGAAGCCGTGATGATCGCGCCGGCCACGCCATTGATGGGGCCGTCGACGGTGGCCGTGCCCGTGGTCACATCCACGCGCAGGTTCTGTCCCGTATTGCTGACCAGACGCAGCCGGTCCGCGACTGGGTTGAAGTCGACGCCGAACTGGCTGCCCGCGAGCGGGGTGCTGAGCGCCGACTTGAACGTCAGCGCACCGGTCTTGGCGTCCAGCGTATAAATGCGGCTGTTCGAGCTGACCGCGTAGATCAGGCCGTCGGCCGGACGCAGATCGAACCCGACCAGGGCTTCACCCGTCGCCAAGCCGGAAAGCGCGATGTTGCTGGACAGCGCGCCAGGATCGGTACGGTTGAAGCTGATGACACGGCCGGAGGCGGTGACGGCGATGGTGTTGCCCAAGGTGACCGACGGTTGGTCCGGTGCATCCGCATCACCGTTGCCGCCGCAGGCAGCCAAAGCGAAAACAGCCGACATGACCGCTACCGGGCGAAAGATCTGGAACCGATTCATTTGCATGTCCTTGAAGTGGAGGAAATGTCATGCACTTTGTTGGTTGCGATTTGGTGCCGACCTGTCCACTACCCGGGAGACGAGCGTTTGGATGCAGTGCGTAACAAAGAAATACGTATTGCCGCACCCGCCAATGGTGCGGCAGTCGCTCTTGTCGCAGAGGTTGTGGAGATCTGGCAGCTCACGCGCGCCGACCAGACCGTGTGAGCTGAAAGGGCAGGGGCCGAGTGCAGCCTCGGAAAAGCGAAAGCCCCAAGCGCTTGCGCGCTTGGGGCTTGAATTTGGTGGTCGTAGCGGGACTCGAACCTGCGACATCAGCATTATGAATGCTGCGCTCTAACCGACTGAGCTATACGACCGATAACCCGAAATTATATAGTAAGAAATTTCCTTTGCAGCCATGTTGGAATTTTTCATCCGTAAGCCGAAACGCCGCTGGAAAAATTTCATTGCTGCAAAGAAAAAACCGCAGTGCTTTTGCAAGCACTGCGGTTTCCTGTTTGGTGGTCGTAGCGGGACTCGAACCTGCGACATCAGCATTATGAATGCTGCGCTCTAACCGACTGAGCTATACGACCGAAGCCAGCAATTATATGCAAAAAATCGCGGCTTCAAGCCATTCAAGGTGTTTTTCTTGCAAAAATTCTTCCGCGTCACTGATGCGTGAAGTTGGCCGGGCGCTTGTTCACGAACGCATCCATGCCTTCCTTCTGGTCCTGGGTGGCGAACAGCGCGTGGAACAGCCGGCGCTCGAACATCACGCCGTCGCTGAGGCTGCCTTCGAATGCGCGGTTGACCGATTCCTTGGCCGCCATCACCGCGATCTGCGAGAAGTTGCTGATCTGCAGCGCCGCACCCAGGGCTTCGTCCATGAGCTTGTCGAGCGCCACGACGCGGCTGACCAGCCCCGCGCGCTCGGCTTCGGTCGCGTCCATCATGCGGCCGGTCAGCGCCAGGTCCATGGCCTTGGCCTTGCCCACGGCGCGCGGCAGGCGCTGCGTGCCGCCCGCGCCGGGGATCACGCCCAGCTTGATTTCAGGCTGGCCAAACTTCGCGTTGTCGGCGGCGATGATGAAGTCGCACATCATCGCCAGCTCGCAGCCGCCGCCCAGCGCAAAGCCCGACACGGCCGCGATCACCGGCTTGCGTATGCTGCGAATGGTTTCCCAGTTGCGCGTGATGTAGTCGCCCTTATAGGCATCGACAAAGCTGTACTTTGCCATCGCGCCGATGTCGGCGCCCGCGGCAAACGCCTTTTCGCTGCCGGTGATGATGACGCAGCCGATGTTGCCGTCGGCATCGAACGCCTGCAGCGCCGCGCCCAGCTCGGTCATGAGCTGTTCGTTCAAGGCATTGAGCTGCTTGGGGCGGTTGAGGGTGATGACGCCGACTTTGTCGGCTTCGGTGCGAACTTCCAGCATTTCGTAGGCCAAGGGAATATCTCCGGTAGTAGTTGTATTGCCACTATACCCAAGGCCGGGCAGGGGGGCTGTCACCGTTTCGTCGCCTTGCGGCCGGCTCAGGGCAGCACTTCGTCGGTGATGGCCGGCTCGTCGCGCAGCCAGCGGCGCGCCAGCACGTTGTCGCTGATCGCCAGGCCGATATTGGCCACCGGCGCATCGGCCTCGCTGAGCGTCAGCGGCAGGCGCAGCAACTGCTGGTCGCGCGCAATCAGCGCCTTGAGCGCGCTCGCCTGGCCGGCGTAGAACGCCAGGTCCTCGAGCTTGGCAATGCGCCAGGCCGCGCCGCTTTCCAGTTCGATTCCCAGCCATTCGTCGCCGGCCATGAAACCCGCGCGCTCGGCCAGGCCGCCGCGCAGCACGGCCTTGATCTGCACGCTGTGGTTCTCCTGCACGCGCAGGCCCAGGCGCTGCGCGGGCTGGGGCGGCTCGGCCTGCAGGCGCACGCCGTGCACGGCCAGCAGTTCGGCCAGCGGCAGGTCCTGCGTGCCATGCACCCATTGCGCCAGCTCGGGTGCAAAGCTGCGGCCCGCGAGCTGCTCGAACACGGCCAGCACGTCGGCTTCGCTCATCGGCCCCGCGTCGCAGCGCTGCCACAGCGCGCGCATCACGGCGTCCAGCGTGCTGCGGTCGTCGCGGCGCAGGCTCAGGTCCAGGCACAGCGCCACCAGCGCGCCCTTGGTGTAGTAGCTCACGGTGCTGTTGGCCGTGTTCTCGTCCTGGCGGTAGTACTTGACCCAGGCGTCGAAGCTCGACTGCGCGACGCTTTGCACCGCGCGCCCCGGCGTCTGCAGCACCTGGTTGATGGTCTTGGTGATCAGCTTGAGGTAGCGCGCCTCGTCGATCAGGCCCGCGCGCAGCAGCAGCAGATCGTCGTAATAGCTGGTGAAGCCTTCGAAGAACCACAGCAACTCGGTGTAGTTCTCGCGATCGTAGTCATAGCGCGCGAACGCGTCGGGACGCAGGCGCTTGACGTTCCAGGTGTGGAAGTATTCGTGGCTGATCAGGCCCAGCAGCGTGGTGTAGCCGTCGCTGGTCTTGCTGTCGCCCACGCGCGGCAGGTCGCGGCGGTTGCAGATCAGCGCCGTGGAGTTGCGGTGTTCGAGCCCGCCATAGCCGTCGTTGACGACATTGAGCATGAACACATAGCGGCTGTGCGGCGCGCCTTGCCAGAAGGCGATCGCGGCTGCGCAGATCTTGCGGCTGTCTTCGAGCAGCCGTTCATGGTCGAAGGATTCGGCCGCGCCGGCAACGACAAACTGGTGGCGCACGCCGCCGGCCTCGAAGAAACCGCTCCAGAAGCTGCCCATCTCCACAGGGCAGTCGACCAGCTCGTCGTAGTTGCCCGCACGGTACAGGCCAAAGCCCTGGGCGTCGACGCGCGCCGGCGTGAGCCCGGTGGCAATCGACCAGCTGGCGGTCGCGGCCGTGGCCGCGACTTCGAGGCTGTGCGGCGTGTCTTCCTGGCCGATCACGCGCAGGCACAGGCTGGTGCCGTTGAAGAAGCCGCGCTGCGCATCGAGCCAGGCGGTGCGCACCGAGTTGTCATAGGCACAGACCTGATAGCTCAGCGTCAGCGGCACGCCGGCCGCGCAGTCGATCTGCCAGCGCTGCTTGTCGAGCTGGCGCACGGCGACGGCTTCGCCGGCCTGCGTTGCCTGCAGGCCTTGCAGGTTCTTGGCGAACTCGCGCACCAGATAGCTGCCCGGAATCCAGACCGGCAGCGCGACCTGCTGCTGCGCGGTCGGGGCCTGCACGCGCAGCTCGATCGCGAACAGATGGGCGTGCAGGTCCTGCGCGCTGACGTGATAGTGAACGTCGGCAGGAAGGGTGGCGGGGGCGGCAGGGTGCTTGGTGGGCATGGCGTGATGGTTAGGGGCAGGGCCCCTGGACGCATGCAATGCCGTGCCCGGAGCCGCGGGGAGAAAAGGCGCTGGGCGCTCGCGCGCCCGGCGATCATTGGGCCGAGAGGTGCTTTTCGACGTCGGCGGCGCTGATCGCGCCCGGCACGCGCGCGTTGTTCGCGAAGATCAGCGTCGGCGTGCCGGTGATCTTGTACTTGCGGCCGAACGCCAGATTGCGCTGCAGCGCCGCGGTGTCGCAGCTCGCCGGCGGCGTGGCCTTGTCGCGCAGCATCAGGTCATGCCAGGCCTGTACCTTGTCCTTGGCGCACCAGATGTTGCGCGACTTCTCGGCCGAATCGGGGCTCAGGATGGGGTAGAGGAACAGGTGGATGGTGACGTTGTCGACTTTCTGCAGGTCGCGTTCGAAGCGCTTGCAGTAGCCGCAGTTCGGGTCTTCGAACACCGCCATCTTGCGCGCGCCGTTGCCGCGCACGATGGTGAACGCATCCTTGAGCGGCAGCGCTGCGAAGTCGACCGACGTCAGCTGGTTGATGCGGTCCTCGGTCAGGTTGCGCCGCGCCTTGGTGTCTATCAGTTCGCCCTGGATCAGGTAGTTGCCCTTGGCATCCGTGTAGAACAGGTCGGTGCCTATGCGCACTTCGAACAGCCCGGCCATGGGCGTGGGCCGCACTTCCTCGATCTTGTCGAGCTGGGGAATGCGCTCGGTCAGCGTCTTGCGCAGGCCGGCGTCCTGGGCCTGGGCCGTCATGCCGACGCACAGAAGAGCGCAGGCCAGGGAGAAAGTCAGTTTCATAGCAAGTATTCCGTAGTCATTGAGGGGCAGGGCGCTGCAGGCCGGGGCCTGCGTCGCGCCCTCAGGCCCCGAGTCCCATGGCCTGGCGGGCCATCCAGTTCTTGATCGGGCCGCTGTGTTCGAAGCCTTTCATGCCCCAGTTGCGCAGCGCCTGCAACGGCGCCTCGCGGCGCGTGAACAGCTGCTGCAGGCCGTCCATGGCCAGTCCCATGGGAGCGAGCGCGGCCTTGCGCTCGCGCTCGTAGCGGCGCAGCAGGCGGTTGTCGCCCGTGCTGCGCCAGGCGTCGCGCTGCTGCAGCACGCGCGCCAGCGCCTGGGCATCGCCCAGGCCCAGGTTGAGACCCTGGCCGGCCAGCGGGTGGACGTTGTGCGCGGCGTCGCCGACCAGCACCCAGCTGCGGCCGTCTGGCGACGCACCGCTCCAGCGGTCGGCCATGGCCTGCTGCAGCGGCCAGTTCAGGCGCTCGCTGGCCAGCGTGAGCCGGCCCAGCGCGCCCTGGCTGATGTCTTCGAGCCGCTGCGTGAATGCCTCGGGGCTGGCGTTCATCCAGGTGTCGACGTTTTCCTGGTCTATGGACCAGACCACGGCCACGGTCTGGCCTTGCGGGCCGTCGAGCGGCAGCAGCGCGAGAATGCCTTCGGGCGCCAGCCACTGGCGCGCGCTTTCGCCGTGCGGCAGCTCGCAATGCAGGCGCGTGGCAATCGCATGCTGGCCATAGGGCACGACGGAAAACTCGACACCGAACTCGGCGCGCGTGCGGCTGGCCCGGCCTTCGCAGACGGCCGTGAGCGGCGCGGCCACAGGCGCGTCGACGACTTCGACCAGCGGCTGGTAGCGCACGGCTTCGCCCAGCCGGGTTTCCAGCGCCGGCACGTCGACGATCCAGGCCAGCGCATCGACGTCCTGGGCCTGGGCATCGAAATGCACATTGCCGTCGAGATCGCCATGCACTTCCATATGCCGCACGGCCGTCGCGTGCTGGGCGTCGGGCCAGCTGCGCAGCGAATCGAGCAGCTGGCGCGAGGCCGCGTTCAGCGCATAGGCGCGCACGTCATGGTGGCCCGCGGGCGGCGTAGGCGACGCGACCAGCGCGACGCGCAGGCGTTCACGGGCGAGCAACAGGGCCAGGGTGCGGCCGACGATGCCGGCCCCACGAATACAGATGTCAAAGGTTTGCGCCATGTTGGGGATTGTAGGAGGCTGTGTATTCCTCGGTGCCCGGCGCAGAATGCGCGCCGCAAATATTGGGAAAAATGGGAGCCATGGCTTGTATAGACAGGTCTGGGCGCAGAACGTTCCCGTGAACCGCTGTTGACGCCATGGCGGGGTTTTTGCCGGGCCTGGGCATGGGATGTTGTGCATAGAATGTCCGTGGAAGACGATGCCCGCTGGAGTTCCACCTTGCGGGCAGCGTCTCTACGACCAGGGCCGCCAGGGCCGGAACTGGACATCCCGTCCTTCATTCCAATCCCCTGCGCGGCGCTCTCGATGCGGCGGCGTTCGCACCTGCCATGGCCCTTCCCGCAAGGCCCCCGCAGGATGTGCGGCCCGCAGTTTTCTGCCGGCGGGCAATGCGCGCAAGACGCGCGGGCCCGGCCATCACCGAGGCACCTGCCTCCATTCCATTCGCTGATCAGACGCCGACACGGTCCAGTGCAGCGCTAGCTTTGCGCCTTTGCAAACGGACCGGACTGCGATCCGTCCAGCGAACACCAAAGGAGAATTCATCATGCGCTGCAACCCACCCCGGCTTCTGGCCTGTGCAGTCCTTGGCACCCTTGCGGCCACCGTGCCCGCCTGGGCGCAATCCTCGGTATCGATCAACGGGCTGCTCGACGCCGGCGTCTATCGCGGCTTCGACGGCGTCAATCAACTGGGCACGATACAGCGCAGCAATGTGGCGATCTCGGGATTCGAAGATCTGGGCGGCGGCCTCAAAGCCGTGTTTCGCCTCGGCACGCGCCTGGAACTCGATACCGGCAACACCGAAGGCGCGGGCTTCAAGCCGTTCTGGCACGACGAATCCACCGTGGGCCTGCAGGGCAGCTGGGGCACGGTGCGCGTGGGCCGGGCGTTGACGGCAATGTGGGCCCAGGACTGGAAGTTCGATCCCTGGGCCAACTTCAACCGCATCGCCTCGCCCGCCTGGTACCAGTGGCATGCGCTCACGCCCAGCGATCCATTCGGCAACAACGGCACGGCCGAGTATGGCCGCATCAACAACGGCATCTTCTACGATTCGCCCCAGATCGCCGGTTTCACGCTGCGCTTGAGCGCTTCGCCCGAGCGCCAGACCGCGCTGGGCGCGACCGGGCGGCCGTATTCGGTGGTGGTGGAATATGACCGCCAGGCCGTGGCCGCGATGGCCGCGCTCGAGCGCAACAGCCTGGGCGACAAGAACGCCTTTCTCGCCGGCAAGTACCGCTTCGGCAGCGCGGCCGTGATGCTGGCCCACGACTTCAGCCGCAATGCGGCCAATGTCAGCGAGTCGCGCGCGACCACGCTGGGCGGCACCTACCAGATGGGCGCGACCACGCTCAAGGCCGGTTTCGGCCACCAGCGACTGAACCAGGACACCAACCGCTTCGTCTCGGTGGGCGCCGATTACGCGCTGTCCAAGCGCACCACGCTGTACGCGAGCCTTGGAAACAAGCGCGATGCGCATGTCGAATCGCGCACCGCTTTCGGTGTCGGAATGTCGCACGCATTCTGAGTGCGGCCCCGTGGCCGGCCATGCCCGCAAGGCATGGCTGGCAGGGATATGCGCCAAGCCCTTAAAATACCGGGTTTGTCCCAAGATTTCCAGAAAGCCCTGCCATGAGCCTGAAATGCGGCATCGTGGGCCTGCCCAATGTGGGCAAGTCCACCCTCTTCAATGCACTGACCAAGGCCGGCATTGCGGCCGAAAACTACCCCTTCTGCACCATCGAGCCGAATACCGGCGTGGTCGAAGTGCCTGATCCGCGGCTCAACCAGCTCGCCGAGATCATCAGCCCCGAGCGCATCGTTCCGGCCATCGTCGAGTTCGTCGACATCGCCGGCCTGGTCGCGGGCGCGAGCAAGGGTGAAGGCCTGGGCAACCAGTTCCTGGCCCACATCCGCGAAACCGACGCCATCGTCAACGTGGTGCGCTGCTTCGAGGACGACAACGTGATCCACGTGGCCGGCCGCGTCGACCCTATCTCCGACATCGAAGTCATCCAGACCGAACTGTGCCTGGCCGACATGGCCACCGTCGAGAAGGCGCTCAACCGCCACAGCAAGGCCGCCAAGTCGGGCAACGACAAGGACGCCGCCAAGCTGGTGTCGCTGCTCACTCCCATCCTGGCCGCACTCAACGAAGGCAAGCCCGCGCGCGTGGTGCCGGTCTCCAAGGAAGATGCGCCGCTGCTCAAGCAGTTCTGCCTGATCACCGCCAAGCCCGCGATGTTCGTCGGCAACGTCAGCGATGACGGCTTCGAGAACAATCCGCTGCTCGACCGCCTCAAGGAATACGCGGCCGCCCAGGGCGCGCCCGTGGTCGCCATCTGCGCCAAGATGGAAGCCGAGATGTCGGAAATGAGCGACGAAGACCGCGACATGTTCCTCGCCGAAATGGGCCAGGACGAACCCGGCCTGAACCGCCTGATCCGCGCGGGCTTCCGCCTGCTGGGCCTGCAGACCTACTTCACCGCCGGTGTGAAGGAAGTGCGCGCCTGGACCGTTCCCGTCGGTGCCACCGCACCCCAGGCCGCGGGCGTGATCCACGGCGACTTCGAGCGCGGCTTCATCCGCGCCCAGACCATTGCCTTTGACGACTTCATCGCCTACAAGGGCGAGCAGGGCGCCAAGGACGCGGGCAAGATGCGCGCCGAAGGCAAGGAATATGTGGTCAAGGACGGCGACGTGCTGAACTTCCTGTTCAACGTCTGAGTTCGGACTGTTGCCTCATGCGGTTGCATGAGGTATCAAAAACCCCGCAAGTCATTGATTTGCGGGGTTTTTTTATTATGTATTTGTCTCGCGAGGTCGCACGTGAGCTTATAGGAAAGTGGGTGCAATAGTGGGTAGTCGCGTCGCACTGGAAGCAGCACAGGTGGGGAAAGCAAGCTGAAAAAGACGACATAGGAGGCTCAAACTTGACCTGAAGCCAGGGCACAGAAGCTAGACTCCAAGTCTACGCATCACCGCCACAGGCCCGGCGGTCACGATCGCCGAAACGGGCGGTCACGACCTAAACGACCTTCGCAGCAGCACTCATCGGCGTCGGTCGCGATGGCCGAAATGAGCGGTCACGTTCGCCGAAATACGCATTTGGCCTGGGTAATCAATAAATAGGGAGCAACCAGGGATGACACCAGAAGCAAAGGCACGCCAGATTATTGATGAATGGTTGGCCGCCGCAGGTTGGTTAGTTCAAGATATGAAAGCGCTCAACCTCGGCGCAGGTGTCGGAGTAGCCGTGCGTGAATACCGCACCGATTCAGGTCCTGCCGACTACGTCCTTTTCGTGAATCGCAACCCCGTAGGCGTGATCGAGGCGAAGAAAGACACTGCGGGCGAAAACATCACCACGATTGAGAACCAAACCGCGCGATATGCCGCCGCCAACCTGAAATGGCGCAAAGACAGCGCGACCCTGCGTTTTTTGTTCGAGGCTACCGGCCAGATCATCCGGTTCACCGACAACGCTGACCCTGTCCCACGTTCTCGCGAGATCTTTCATTTCTTCAAGCCCGAGACCTTGGCAGCTTGGTGTGCTGAGCCAGCCACGCTACGTCGACGCTTGGCCGAGCAGATGCCCGCGCTGCCAGAGCTAAACCTCCGCGATTGCCAGATAAGCGCCGTCACCAGCCTTGAAAAATCGCTGGCCTTAAACAAACCCCGCGCCCTGGTGCACATGGCTACGGGTGCAGGCAAGACCTTCACGGCCATCACCTCGATCTATCGCCTGCTCAAGTTCGGTGGTGCCAAGCGCATCCTGTTCTTGGTCGACACACGCAACTTGGGCAAGCAGGCGCACCAGGAGTTCATGGCCTACACGCCACCCGACGATGGCCGCAAGTTCACCGAGCTCTACAACGTGCAGCGCCTGGCCTCACCCAATATCGATCCGCACTCGCAGGTGTGCATCAGCACCATCCAGCGCATGTATGCCATCTTGAGCGGTGAGCCCATTGAGGAATCGGCCGAGGACGTGTCGCTCAACGAAGTTCAGCAAACGTCCAAGCAAGAAAAGTTCGTTCGCTATAACCAGGCTGTGTCGATCGAGACCTTCGACTTCGTCATCATCGACGAATGCCACCGCAGCATCTACAACTTGTGGAAGCAGGTGCTCGATTACTTCGATGCTAGTTTGATCGGCCTGACCGCTACGCCCGACAAGCGTACCTTTGGCTTCTTCAACGAGAACATCGTCGCTGAGTATACCTACGAGCAATCGGTGGCTGATGGCGTCAATGTCGGTTACGACGTCTACGAGATAGAAACCGAGATCACCAAGAAGGGGGCTGAAGTCAAGGCCAAAGAATGGGTGGACCACCGTGATCGCCAGACCCGCAAGAAGCGTTGGGCTGAGACAGACGATGACAACATCTACGCAGGGAAGGAATTGGATCGTTCGGTGGTCAACCCCAGCCAGATCCGGCAGGTGATCCAGGCCATGAAGACGGCGGTGGAAACGCAGATATTTCCGACTCGCAAAGAAACACCCAAGACGCTGATCTTCGCCAAGACCGACAGCCATGCCGATGACATCATCAATATCGTGCGCGAGGTCTATGGCCAGGGCAACGCCTTTTGCCGCAAGGTTACCTACAGCGAGAAAGATGCCGAGGGCGTGCTGTCGAGCTTTCGCATCGACTACAACCCACGCATAGCCGTGACGGTGGACATGATCGCCACAGGCACCGATGTGAAGCCACTGGAAGTGCTGTTGTTCATGCGCGACGTGCGCAGCAAGGGCTACTACGAGCAGATGAAGGGCCGTGGCGTGCGCTCGCTTGATGGCGGCCGCCTCAAGGCTGTGAGCAACAGCGCCGACGGCGCCAAAACGCGCTTCATCCTGATCGACGCAGTGGGGGTGGAGAAGTCATTGAAGACGGAAAGCCGCCCGCTTGAGAAAAAGCCTGGCGTGCCGTTGAAGGTCCTGCTTCAAGGTGTGGCCATGGGCAGCCGGGATGACGACACGGTACTGTCTCTGGCCAACCGCCTTGTAAGGCTGTCCAAACAGCTGGACGACAAAGCCCAGGCCGGCATTAAGAAGGTGTCAGGCGGCACCACGGTGGGCGAGCTTGGCAAGGGCTTGATTGCCGCCTTGAACCCCGATGCCGTCGTGGCGGCTGCGCTCGCCACGGCTAAGGCTCAAGGCGTCACCCGCAACGAAAACACCTTGCTGCTGCAAGAGCTTTATGCGGCCCGCACCCAGCGTGTGGCCGCCGCTTGTGCGCCGTTTGACAAGCCGGAGTTGCGCGATGAAATCGAAGCCGCCCGCCGCGCCCGCGAACAGATAATTGACCACCTCAACCTAGATCAGATCACCTTTGCGGGCTACTCCGAGCAAGCCGAGGCAAAGGCCAAAGTACTCATTCAGTGCTTTGCCGATTACATAGCAACCCACAAGGGTGAGATCGCTGCGCTGGGCTTTTTCTATCAGCAGACTTACCAGCGCCGTGCGCTCACCTTCGACATGATCGAAGAGCTGCATGAGCACTTAGCTAAGCCGCCGCTGATGCTGACCACCGAGCGCCTGTGGAGCGCCTATGCCCGCGTACGGGCAACGCAGGTGAAGGGCGCCGACCGCAAGCGCCAGCTGACTGATTTGGTGAGCCTGGTGCGCTTTGCCATGGGGCTGGACGGGGAGCTTAAGCCCTTTGCCGACGAGGTCGATAAACGTTTTCAGGCCTGGATCTGGCGGCACAACTCCCAGCGC
>Ga0302347_1001096_pt1 | contig 35133 bp, 37 predicted proteins | sample PhyWR1_FD_202178 | JGI IMG/M metagenome (GOLD analysis project Ga0302347, IMG submission 202178) | Leaf surface microbial communities from wheat plants in UC Gill Tract Community Farm, Albany, California, United States - DLSL W.R1 (v2)... | ecosystem: Host-associated > Plants > Phyllosphere >... | reverse complement strand
GACTATTTCGTCAGCGACCGCAAGATCGATATCGGCGCCTTCGACACCCCGACCTTCACCGGCCTGCCGGTGGGTGTGGTGGAAAAAGCCGGCAAGCGCGACCTGCAAGTGGTTACCCATGAGCCGCTGTCCAACGGCGATGGCCTGAACGTGCTGGTCAAGCGCGAAGTGGTCGGCTTCCGCGCCAACATCGCCGAGCCTAAAGGCGAGTTCGAGGAAGACGGCGAGAAGCGCTACCGCTACCGCGTCGAGCCGAACGAAATGCCGGTCGGCCTGCATCAACTGCGTCCGAACCACCCGCTCAACCGCAACCTCGACCACAACTGGCAACAAGCGCTGCTGAAAACCTCGGCCGAGCGCCGTATCGGCCTGGCCTGGGTCGCACGCTTGCGTGAAGAGCAGCTTGAAGTGATCGCCACCAGCGAAGAAGGCATCAGCGCCAGCGTCACCCTGCCCGGCCCGTTCGGTGTGGCCAACAAGCCGGAACAGGCGCTCGATACCCTGCGCGACCTGCTCGGCCAACTCGGTACTACCGAGTACCACGCCACCGATATCCAGCTGGATGCGCCGCAAGCGTTCTTCATCCCCAACTCACAGCTCAAGGCGCTGCGCCGCGAAGTGATCGAAGCGCTGACCGCTGCGCGCGTAGCCGCTCACCCACGCGGTGGGCGCAAGGCCGAGACCTCGCCGCCACCGGTGTACCCGGACGCGCACCTGTCGTTCCTGGCCAACGTCTATAACCAGAAAGCCCGCGACTTCTACCACCGTCACGGGGTGAAGCTGATCGACGCTGCCTTCGAAGCCCACGAAGAAACCGGTGAAGTCCCGGTGATGATCACCAAGCACTGCCTGCGCTTCTCGTTCAACCTGTGCCCTAAACAGGCCAAGGGCGTGACGGGCGTGAAGACCAAGGTTGCGCCGATGCAACTGATTCATGGTGATGAAGTGCTGACCCTGAAGTTCGACTGCAAGCCCTGCGAGATGCACGTGGTTGGCAAGATCAAGGGGCATATCCTCGGTCTGCCGCAGCCGGGCAGCGTGGTCGAGCATTTCAACCCGGAAAACATCATCTTTCAGGGCACGCACTGATCTTGTGAACGCGGGGCCACCACCAGCCCCGCTGCAACCCGGCGGCCGCCAGTAGAATAGCCACCACCCCCAGCCATTGCAGCCAGCCCAGGCGATGCCCGAAGGCGATCCAATCGACGAAGATCGCCGCAATCGGGTAGATAAACGACAGTGCGCCCGTCAGGGCGGTCGGCAGTTTCTGGATCGCGCCGTACAGCAGTACATACATCAAACCCGTGTGCACCACGCCAAGTGTCACCAACGCCGCCCAGGCGTTGGTCGTGGCCGGCAGGCTATCCCACGGCACCATTGGTGCCAGTAACAGCGCGCCGGTGCTCACCTGGATCAACGCCATCAGGTGCGGCGGCACGTCTTTCAAGCGCTTGATGATCAGCGCCGCAATCGCATACAGGAACGCCGCGCCCAGCGCCAATGCGATGCCTACCAGGTAATCGTCGCCGGTGTGTTGATCGCCGTGGGCGGTGACAATCGCCAGCATCCCCAGGAACGCCACGCTCAGCCATGCCAGTTTCTGCACGGTGATTTTTTCGCCCAGGAACAACGCCGCCAGCATCACCAGCATGAACGGCTGCACGTTGTACACCGCCGTGCTGATGGCTATGGACGCGCGGGAATAGGATTCGAACAGCAGTAGCCAGTTGCCCACAATCGCCACGCCACTGAGCATCGCCAGGCCGAGCTTGGCCCAACTGAGCAGGTCCAGGCGCAGGTAACCGAGCAACGCGCACACCAGTAACAACGTGAGCCCGCCGATTACACAGCGCCAGAACACCACTTCGATCACCGACACGCCAGACACCAGTACAAACCAGCCAATGGTGCCCGAGATCAGCATGGCGGCGATCATTTCCCACGACCCGCGACGGATGGATGTGTCCATGTTTGAGGCTCCTCAAGTGAGGCTCAATTATGGCAATCTGCTTGCGACCGGCTCCAGCGACTAAAATAGGCCGTACGCCTGGATTACCTTTACTTATTAGGCGAATACCATGATTGACACCATCGACCAGCAACTGATCGCCGCTTTGATGGACGACTCGCGCCTGTCTCTCAAGGCCCTGGCGGGCATCACGGGGCTGTCCTCGCCCAGTGTCGGCGAGCGCCTTCGCCGTCTTGAAGAACGGGGAGTACTGACCCACTACACCGTCGACATCGACCCCAGGCATTTCGGCTACCTGCTGCAAGCCATCGTGCGCATCCGCCCGCTGCCCGGCAAGTTGCACGAGGTGGAGCGGCAGATCCAGGCGATCCCCGAATTCACCGAGTGCGACAAGGTGACCGGCGATGATTGCTTCATCGCACGGTTGCATGTGCGCACCATGGACCATCTGGACAGCTTGCTCGACCGGCTTAACGCCTACGCAGAAACCAACACGGCCATCGTCAAGAAAACCCCGGTGAAACGCCGATTGCCGCCCTTGGGGGATTAGTGATTGCGCGTCATCAGCGCGGTGCCTGAATAGGTATTCTGTCACGACTGGGCGGTGTTTATCCTGGCTCCACTCTTTGGAACAACAGGTGAACAGCTCATGTACGTCATTACCGGAATCACAGGCAAAGTCGGCGGCGCCCTGGCGCACACCCTGATCAAGGCGGGCCAACCCGTTCGCGCGGTCATGCGCGATGCAACCAAGGCGGCCTACTGGGCTGACCAGGGTTGCGACGTGGCGTTTGCACACATGGAAGATGCCCAGGCGCTCACCGCCGCGTTCAAGGGCGCGACTGGCGTGTTTATCCTGCCGCCACCAGGCTTCGATCCTCTGCCTGGCTTCCCCGAAGCCCGCGCGGTGATCAGTGCCGTCAGCCAGGCGCTGCAGGCCGCTGGACCAAAGAAGGTACTGTGCCTGTCGACCATTGGTGCCCAGGCCGAACCGCTCAACCTGCTGACCCAGCGCACCTTGATGGAACAAGCCCTCGGCGCACTCGACATGCCTGTTACCTTCCTGCGCCCGGCCTGGTTCATGGAGAATGCGCTGTACGACGTGATCGCCGCCCGTGAAACAGGAGTGATCCACAGCTTCCTGCAGCCGCTGGACAAGGCCGTGCCAATGATCGCCACGGCGGACATCGGCGCAGTGGCAGCACAGTTATTGCAGCAAGACTGGACAGGCCAACGCGTGGTGGAACTGGAAGGCGAATGGGTGAGCCCGAACGACATCGCCCGCACCCTGGCCCAGTTGCTGCAACGCGACGTACGCGCCGAAGTGGTCGCGCGCGATACCTGGGAAACCCTGCTGCGTGCACAGGGCGCACAGAACCCGATGCCCCGCATGCGCATGGTGGATGGGTTCAACGAGGGCTGGATCTGTTTCGAGCATGACAAAGTGCTCAAGGGCAACACGACGCTGCTGACAGTCTTGCGTGAACTGAGCCACTGAACCTGCCACCGAACAACTCGGCCCCGACCTACCTGATGTACCGAGTCGCCGGCATCGAAGGCAAGCCAGCTCCCACTTTTTTGGAGGGCGGGGTTACCGTCAGGTAGCGGTCCCGCTCCCCCCTATCAAGCCTCGTCGTTCAGTCGTGCAATGCCTGGGCTGCTCCCAGTAAACCCCGGAACTTGCGATAACGTGCCTCCAACACCGCGTGCTGCCCAGCATCCGGCACGTATCGCGCCTTCACCGGCATCCCCGCCTGCACCAACGCCGCCCCTTGGCCAATCGCCAGGAACCCCAGCTTCGCCGCACCCATGCACGCGCTCAACTCACTGCCGTGCAAGGTGAAGATTTCACGCTGCAGGATATTGGCCAGTAACTGCGCCCAATACGCGCTGCGCGCCCCGCCGCCTACCAATGCGCAGGCCCCCACGTCGGCACCGGCTGATTGTACGGCGTGCAACGCATCCAGCAGGCCGAAACCCACGCCTTCCATCACCGCATAACCGAGCATCGCGGGTGTGCAGTCATGGCCCAGGCCCATGAAACCACCGCGCAACAGCGGGTCGTTATGCGGCGTGCGCTCACCCGCCAGGTAGGGCAGGAACAAGGGCGTGCCGAGCGGCACTGCCTGCGTGATCGGCAATTGTGCGGTCACCTGGTCCAGCAAGGTCTGCTCATCCGCAGTGCCCGTCAGTCGCGTGACCCAGCGCAGGCAACTGGCCCCCGCCAACATGGCGCCCATGGTGTACCAACGGTTAGGCAATGCATGGCAGAAACTGTGCACCGCGCTCGCGGGGTTGCCGGCAGCATGATCGGTGATGGCGACGATGGCCGCGCTGGTGCCCAGGGTGATAAACCCGTCGCCCGCATTGATCGCCCCAATACCCACAGCCGCTACCGGGTTGTCACCACCGCCGCCGGCGATCACGACCGAGGACGACAAGCCCAACCCCTGCGCCGTCAACACAGCGCTGGCGGCGCCGCCCTCAACCAACCTGGGCATCTGCTCCGGCGCGAGGCCCGTTGCGCCCAGCATAGGGGCGAACCATTCACGCCGGGCCACGTCCAGCCACAACGTACCGGCAGCATCCGACATCTCGCTGACACGCTCACCGCTCAGGCGCAACCGCAGGTAATCCTTGGGCGACAACACACAGTCGATGGCCTTGAACACCTCTGGCTCATGCTGTTGCAGCCATAGCAGTTTTGGCGCAGTCAGCCCGGCCATCGGCAAGCTGCCGGTAACGTGCGCGAAGGCCGCGCCCAACTGCCCGGCCTCGGCGATGGCGCGGGAGTCGTCCCACAGGATCGCCGGGTACAGCACGCGGTTATCCGCCCCCAGCAATACCGCGCCGTGCATCTGCCCGGATAGCCCGATACAGGCCACCTGGGCGAACGCCGCGTGCCCGCGCAACTCGGTCAGCGCCTGCAAGCACGCTTGCCACCAGGCTTCCGGCGCTTGCTCTGACCAGCCGCTGTGGCGCCGCGACACAGTCAGACGCACGCCAGCGTGGGCCAGCACCTTGCCGTCGAGGTCCATCAAAATGGCCTTGAGTTCCGAAGTGCCGAGGTCAATGCCGAGGGAAACAGGGTTGCTCATACGGGGGTCATTCCAATCCAATACAGCCACATGAGTTACGTACTTGCAGGGTCGGCGTCAGGCGCACGCTGTGGGTTGGCGCGCCGGGCGAAGCCATGCGTTGCAACAGCAGGTTCACGGCCTGGGCGCCGAGGGCCTGGACCGGCTGCGCGATCAAGGTCAGGCGCGGCACGAAAAAATCCGCCCAGTCAAAATCATCAAAGCCCACCAGGGCCATCTGCGCCGGCACGTCGATGCGGGCGTCACGCAGCGCCTGCATGGCGCCGAGGGTCATCAGGTTGTTACCGGCCATGATCGCCGTGGGCGGTGGCGCCAAGCCGAGCAGCTGCACCGTGGCTTGGCGGGCGGGCTCAGTATTGGAGCCGCCGTTGACCAGCAGTTGCGGATCAAACGCCAGCCCCGCCGCCTGCAACGCAGCCCGATAGCCGGCAACGCGCTCGTCGGTGGTGCTGAACCCCTCACGCCCGGCGATAAAGCCGATCCGGCGGTGACCATGGGCAATCAGATGTTCAACCAAGGCCTGGGTCGGCTGGGTATTCTCCACCCCGACCTGGTCGAATTGCGCGCTCATCATGCGGTCCACCAGCACCGTAGGCACCTCATTGGACTGCAGGTACTCCAGCGCCTTGGACTCGGAGGACGGTGCCAGCAATATCCCATCCACCCGCCGGTGATGCAGCGCCGTGACCACCCGCAGCTCCTGCTCCGGGTCGTCGTGGGTATCGACAAACAGCATCATGTAACCGTGCTTGGCACACTCGGTTTCAATCGCGTGCACGGTCTCACTGAAGTAATGGTTGGACAGCGCCGAAATCGCCACGCCAATCGTGCTGGTGCTCGAGCGGGCCAGCGAACGCGCCAGGGTGTTGGGGATGTAACCCAGCGCCTGGATCGCTTGCTGCACCGCCAGCACCGTCGCCGGGCTGACCTTGCGGGTGCCGTTCAACACGTGCGAAACCGTCGACGTCGACACCCCCGCCCGGCTTGCCACGTCATCCATGGTGACCACGACGCTTTCCCCTTCAGTGAATCAATGTTTGCTCGACCAACCGCTGTACGTAGCGACGTTGTCACGGGTGATCAATTTTGGCGTGAGCAGGGTAACCGCTTCAGCCGGGGCTTTGTCGTTGAGAATGTCATTGCCGACATTCACCGCGGTTTGCGCCATGGCCCAAGGGTCCTGGCTGGCCGATGCCTGGATCTGCGATTCGGTCTTCAGCGCGTTCTCGATATCCGGCGCACCGTCCACCGACGTGATGATGATACCGCTGCGCTTAAGCTGCTTGGCCGCCAGGTCACTGCCGATGGCTTGCGGGTCGTTGATCGCGAACAGGCCGTCGATTTTCGGGAAGCGCGTCAGGTAACCCTGCATCACGTTCAGGCCGCCTTCGCGCGAGCCTTTGCCGTCCTGGTCATCGGACAGCACCTTGATATCCGGTGCGCCGGCCAACGCGGCCTTGCAGCCTTTGACGCGATCGGTCACCGCGGTGACTTGCGGGCCGTTCTGAATGATCACATTGCCCTTGCCGGAGAGCTTGTCCACCAGGTACTGACAGGCCAGCTTGCCCGCTTCGACGTTGTCGGTCTGCACGGTGGCGTTCACGCCCTTGGCGTCCACATCCACCGCCACCACGACGATCCCGGCATCACGGGCTTTCTTGATCGCCGAGGCCATGGCGGAGGGGTCGACGGCGTTGATCAGGATCAGGTCGACCTTGGACGAGATGAAGTTATCGATCTGCGAAAACTGCTTGCTCAGGTCATAGTCGGCCGACACCGACGTGACCTTGACGTTGGGGTTGAGCGCCTTGGCACGAGCGGTGGCGCCATCGGCCAGGGTCACGAAATACGGGTTGCCCAGCGAGCCCATGCTGATGCCGAGCGCTTTCAACTCGCGGGCTTCGACGACGTGGGACATCAGGGCGGCCAAGGCAATGACGGGAAACATGCGGGTCAGTTTCATGCGGGTCTCTCTTGTGATTGTTGTAGGAGTGAAATCAGGTCCGCGCACCGGACTGGCGATACCGATCCAGCGCCACCGCGCCAATGATCACGATGCCCTTGATGATGTACTGCCAGATATCCGAGACGCCAAGCAGTACCAGGCCATTGGTCAGCACGGCGATGATCAGCGCACCGATCAGCGTGCCACCGATAGTGCCGACACCGCCGGTAAAACTGGTGCCGCCCAGGATCACTGCGGCAATCGCATCGAGTTCATAGGACTGCCCCAACTGCAGGCCATTGGCGGCGAACAGGCGCGACGCGCTCATCACCGCCCCCAGCCCGGCCAACGCACCGGACATGGCGTAGACAAACAGCAGCACCTTCCACACCTTGATGCCCGAGAGCCGCGCCGCCTCTGGGTTGCCGCCCACCGAATAGATCTGCACGCCCATCACCGTGCGGCGCAGGATGAACCACGACAGCGCCACCACCACCAGCCAGGGCACGCCGAGGATCGAATCATTGCCGATAAATGCAAACGGCAGGTCCGGGTTGAACACGGTCTTGTCGTCCGCCAGCAGGCGCGCCAGGCCGCGCATGGCCGTCAGCGCACCGAGGGTGACGATAAACGGTGGCAAGCGCATGAAGGCGATCAACCCGCCATTGACCAGCCCCAGCAACAGCCCGAAGCCAATGCCGGCGGCAATCCCGAACATGCCAAACTGTGGCGACATCGACGCCTGCAACGCCACCACGGCCGAGGCCGCGAGGATCGCGCCCACCGACAGGTCGATCCCCGCCGTCAGGATCACAAATGTCATGCCCGCCGCCAGCACCACGTTCACCGAAGCCTGCTGGGTGATGATCGACAGGTTCTGCACCGTCAGGAAGTTCTCGCTGGCCAGGGCAAAGCCCACCAGCAACAGGATCAGCACTGGCAACATGCCGACCGTGCGCATCAACTCGCGTGCGCGTTCAGCTTTACCGGTTGTAGCAACATTCAACTCAGCCATGGGCAACCACCTGATCGCCACCGGTGGCGAGGTCAATAATGCGTTCCTGGGAAATAACCTGGCCCGACGCGCCGCCGACTTCAGCCACCAACTGGCCTTCGCGCATGATCAGCACGCGGTCACAGGTGCCGATGATTTCCGGCAGCTCGCTGGAGATCACCACGATGCCGACGCCGGCCTGGGCCAGTTGATTGATGATGCGGTAAATCTCGGATTTGGAGCCGATGTCCACGCCGCGTGTGGGCTCGTCGAGGATCAGCACGTGCGGCTTGACCTCCAGCAGCCGTGCCAGCAGCACCTTCTGCTGGTTGCCGCCAGACAAGGCGCCGACATTGACCTTGCCCGACGCCACGCGAATCGACAGCGACTTGATCGCGTCCGTGGCGCGTTGCGCCGCATGCCCGCGGTCCAGCACGCCGCCAGCGTGGGCATCCGGCACACAGGCGCAGACATTGATGTTGTCCGCCACACTCATGTCCAGGAACAGGCCCTGGGCCTTGCGGTCTTCGGTGAGGTAGACGACCCCGGCGCGAATCGCATCCGCCGGGGTGCGCAATTGGGTGACGTGCTTGCCGACCACTTCGAGGGTGCCCGAGGTGCGTGGGTCGGCGGCAAAGATCAGGCGCGCCAGCTCGGTGCGCCCTGCCCCGACCAGGCCGGCAATGCCCAGCACTTCACCGGCGTGCAGGTCGAAACTGCAGTGGCGTACGCGCTTGCCATCGGCCATGTCGCGCACCCGCATTACCACGTTGCCGGGGTTATACGCGGCATGTTCCTTCTTGTAGAAACCCGACAGGTCGCGGCCCACCATCATTTTTACCAGCACTTCGGCCGACAGCGCATCGCGGGTGAGTTCGCCAATGTATTGGCCGTCGCGCAGCACCGACACGCGGTCCGACAACTCATAGATCTCGGCCATGCGATGGCTGATATAGATGATCGCCAGGCCCTGGCCGCGCAGCTGTTTGATCAGCGCGAACAGGCGGTCGGTCTCGCGGGATGACAAGGGGGTGGTGGGTTCATCCATCACCAGGATCTTGGCGTGGGCATGCAGGGCGCGGGCGATTTCCACCAACTGGCGTTCGGCAATCGACAGGCTGCTGACCCGCGTTGCCGGAGTGAACTCGGCACCCAGGCGCTGCAGCACTTCGATGCAACCGGCCTCCATGCCCTTGCGGTCGATGGTCCAGCCCCGCCGCAGTTCGCGGCCCAGGTAAATATTCTCAGCCACGCTCAGGTTCGGGCACAGGCTCAGTTCCTGGTAAATCACGGCAATGCCGAGGGCTTTGGCGGTAGCGGGGTCGAAGGAGGGAACGAGCTGGCCAGCAATGCGGATTTCACCGCCGGGGTCAGCTTGGTAGGCGCCAGAGAGGATCTTCATCAGCGTCGATTTGCCGGCGCCGTTCTCCCCCATCAAGGCGTGGATTTCGCCGGGGTAGACTTTCAGGCCGACATTCTTGAGCACGCGCAAACCATTGAAGGTTTTGCTGATGCCCTGCATCTCAAGCAAGGGTTCAAGGCTCATGAATGAGCTCCTGGATTTTATTATTTTTGTATTCGGGCCCCTTGGATCAGAGCCGATTGCCACCGACTCTAATCAGATACATTTGCTTACGCAAGCGCTTGCTTCTTCCGTTTGTCGACTAGTGAAACGTTTCATCAAGCATCGTATTGGCTATTCCCCCCTTTCTAACGTTTTGGCAGCATGCGCATGAGCGTGTTGTCGCGGACCCAGTAATGGTGGAGCAACCCTGCTGCTGCATGCAGGCCGATCAATGCATAACCGGCATTGCCCAGCCACTCATGCCAGTGCTTGAACTGCCTGGCCAGGTCCGGGTCTGGTGCCACCAGCGAGGGCAATGCGAATTCAAAGTAAGGCACCGGCTTGCCGGCAGCATTGAGCATCATCCACGCCAGCAATGGCGTCACGATCATCAGGCCGTACAGCGCCAGGTGCATGAGCTGCGATACACCCGCCTGCCAGGCGGGTGGGCGCGGCACGATCGGTGGCCGCTTCGCCAGGCGCCCCAACAGGCGAAGCCAGACCAGCAGGAAAATGCCCATGCCGAACAGTGCGTGACTGCCCAGTAACACGCCCTTGAGCGCGTGGCCCCGAGGCAGCAGGCCTCTGGTTTCTATACAGCCATACACGCCTATGAACAGCGCCAGCATCAGCCAGTGCAGGGTCATCGACAGCCTTGCATAGCGCTGCGTCATCAGGGAGTTGTCCATGGAAAAGATACCTTGTGCAGGAGGGTGGCCTCACGTGGCCTGAAAACGTCGGCGCCACCCTGCCCGAGGAGTCTTAAGCCAATCTGAAGGTCGGCAATGCGCCGATTTTTCGTCACCTTCAGACTTCGTTAAGAAATGCCTTTGATACTCCTCCCAACTTCACTGGGGAGGCGCAACGCCAATGCCCGATATCGATTGGAACATTCCATTGCCACTGCTGTTTGGCCAGGCCGACAGCGCACCGTTGCGCCTGGCTCGCGCCCTGCCCCACGACCCTCAGCGACCGGCTTTCGAGGCGTATATCCAACACCGTTTTCGCATCGCGCACGGTGCCGATATTCGCCATTTCATGCCGCAGTTATTTGGCGTGAGCCAGGCCAACGGCGACCTGTGCGCCGTCGCTGGCGTACGCCTGGCGAGTGCCGAACGGTTGTTCCTGGAGCGGTATCTGGACCATCCGATCGATCCACTGATCAGTGCCGCCGCCGAACACCCTGTGGAGCGCAGCGCCATCGCCGAAGTCGGCAATCTCGCAGCCAGCGATACCGGCAGTGCACGCCTGAGCATCATCGCCATTACCTGGTTGCTCGCCATGGGCGGCCTGGAGTGGGTGGCGTTCACCGGCAACATCGGCCTGGTCAACAGTTTCCATCGCCTGGGTTTGAAGCCCGTCACCCTCTGTGCGGCCGACCCGCAGCGCCTCGGCGATGATCGCAACCATTGGGGCAGCTACTACGAAAGCCAACCCTGGGTGCATGTCGGCAACATCCGCGCCGGCTTCATCCATTTGCGCAACATGGGCCTGTTCGCGCGCCTGGGGTTGCCAACCACCCTCGAGGACGCCAGCCATGTCGCCTGAAACCCGCCGTTTCCACGCCGTGTTGCGCGGCCATGCCGAACGCAACGATGGCGCCGTCGCCCTGTGGGGGGACACGCTGAAGATCGACTACGCCTCGTTGTTCGCCGAAGTGGCGTATCGACAGGAGCGCCTGCGCGAGGAAGGCGTCAAGGTGGTGGCCCTGGCCCTGGACAACGGCGTCGACGCCATGTTGTGGGACCTTGCGGTACTGTTCGAAGGGCTGACCTGCCTGACACTACCGCCGTTCTTCAGCCCCGCCCAGCGTGCCCACTGCCTGGAACAGAGTCACGCCGAACGGGTAATCGCCGAGCCCTACCTGGAGGCAGAACTGCTGGCCAGCGGTTACTGTCAGAACGGCGAGTTCTGGTGCCGCACCTTTGACCATCAGCCTGCCATGCCTTCGGGCACTGCCAAGGTGACGTTTACCTCCGGCACCACTGGAGCGCCCAAGGGCGTCTGCCTGAGCGCCGACAGCCTGCTGCGGGTGGCTCGCGAGTTATACCAGGCAAGCCATTCCACGGACCCACGCCATCACCTGGCGCTGTTACCCATTGCAATACTGCTGGAAAACCTCGGCTGCTACGCGGCGCTGTATGCCGGTGCCACCTTGAGCTTGCCCAGCCAGAAGCGCCTGGGTATCCAAGGCGCCAGTGCCGTGAACGCCGCGCAATTACTCGGTTGCCTGGCGACACGCCAGCCCCACAGCCTGATCCTCGTACCGCAATTGTTGTTGATGCTGGTGATCGCCGCCGAGCAGAACGCCTTCAGCCCACAGAACCTGCGGTTTGCCGCCGTCGGCGGCGCACGCGTGTCCCGGTCCTTGCTGCAACGCGCCCACCATTTGGGCATGCCGGTCTATGAAGGTTACGGACTGTCGGAATGCGCGTCTGTGGTGTGCCTCAATCGCCCCGAGGCGCAGCGCCCCGGGAGTGTCGGGCGGCCGCTGCCGCATGTTGAAATCCGCTTGGCCGAAGACGATGAGGTCTTGATCAAGGGGTCGACGTTGCTCGGCTATCTGGACCAGCCCGGCCAACCCGAACAATGGTGGCCCACGGGCGATCTCGGCGACATTGATGAGGACGGCTTTCTCTACCTCAAGGGCCGCAAGAAACATCAGTTCGTCACCAGTTACGGGCGCAACGTCAACCCGGATTGGGTCGAGGCCGAGTTGACCCAGGGCAACACCATCGCCCAGGCGTTCGTCTATGGCGAAGCCCTGCCGGAAAACCACGCCCTGCTCTGGCCACTGCGTACCGACTGCAGCGATGCCCAGTTGGCCGCCGCCGTGGCCGAGGCCAACACCGGCCTGCCCGACTACGCCCAGGTGCATCGCTGGACGCGCCTGGCAGAACCCTTTACCGCCGCCAATGGCTTGCTCACCGCCAATGGTCGCCCACGGCGTGATGCCATCGTCGCCCGTTATCAAGCCCAACTTGCCCCTGCACTCACCGAGGAAACCTCATCGTGAATTTTTTCGACACACTGCAAGAAGCCACCCAACAGGAACGCCAGGCACTGTTCAATTTGCCGATCATTCGCGATGCCCTGGAAGGCCAGGTCAGCCTGGAAAGCTACCGAGCGTTCCTGACCCAGGCCTACTACCACGTGCGGCATACCGTGCCATTGATGATGGGCTGCGGTGCACGCCTGCCAACCCGCCTGGAATGGTTGCGCAAGGCCGTCTGCGATTACATCGAGGACGAATATGGCCATGAGCAATGGGTGCTCAATGACATCGCCGCCTGTGGCGGTGACAAGGACGCGGTGCGGGACGGCCGCCCGGGTTTGCCCATCGAGCTGATGGTCAGTTACCTCTATGACCTGATCGCCCGTGACAACCCGGTCGGCCTGTTCGGCATGGTCAACGTGCTGGAAGGTACCAGCATCGCCCTGGCCACCCATGCAGCTGGCAGCATCCGTGAGCGCCTGCAACTGCCGGCCACAGCCTTCAGCTACCTCAGCTCGCACGGGTCCCTGGACATCGGCCACATGGACACTTATCGCCACTTGATGAACAGCCTGGAAGACCCCGACGACCAGGCTGCGGTAATCCGCGCATCCAAAGTGGTGTACGCCCTCTACACCGACATGTTTCGCAGCCTGCCGCGTATCGGGGAGGCGCTCCATGCGCCTATCTGACGCCCGCGTAGTGCTGACGGGTGCCAGCGGTGGCATCGGCCTGGCCATCGCCACTGCCCTGTGCGCCAGTGGTGCGCAGGTGCTGGCCGTCGCTCGTCACCGTGTGCCGCTGGAGGGCTTGCTTGAACGCTACCCGCAGCAACTGTGCTGGATAGGTGCCGACCTGACCGTACTCGCCGACCGCCGTAAAGTGCTGGCCGCCGCAGAAGCCATTGGGGGTGTCAACCTGCTGATCAACGCCGCCGGCATCAACCACTTTGCCATGCTCGAACAGCTGGACGATGACGAAATCAACAGCATGCTGGCGCTCAACATCGGCGCACCCATCTGCCTGACGAAGCTGCTGCTGCCGCTGCTCAAGCAGGCACCAAGCGCCATGGTCGTGAATGTCGGCTCGACCTATGGCTCTATCGGTTACCCCGGCTACGCCACGTACTGCGCCACCAAGTTTGCCTTGCGCGGGTTTTCCGAAGCCTTGCGCCGGGAGCTGGCTGACACGCGTGTCGGCGTACTGTACGTGGCGCCGCGCGCGACCCGGACCCAGATGAACAGTCCAGCGGCGCAGGCCTTGAATGATGCGCTCAAGTCCAACGTCGACGACCCGAACACCGTAGCGTCTGCGGTGGTCCAGGCAATTGCCAACGAACGTCGCGACCTTTACCTGGGCTGGCCAGAACGCTTCTTCGTAAAGCTCAACAGCGTGTTGCCAAACCTGGTTGACCGCGGTTTGCGTAAACAACTGCCGCTGATACGCCGCTTCAGCAATAAACCCGCGAATAAGGACCTGAACCCATGAAACGACTAGTTGCCGCGCTGCTGCTCAGTGCTCTGAGCCCCTTCACCTGGGCGCTGGACGCCGCCGACCAGCAGCGCCTGAACGATATCCAGACGCGCTGGGCCCATATCCAGTACAACCTGCCGGAGGAGCAGCGTACCCAAGCGTTCGAACGGCTGGCCTCCCAGGCAACAGCATTCACACAGGCCCGCCCACAGGCCGCCGAGGCGTGGATCTGGTCGGGGATTGTCACCAGCAGCTGGGCTGGCGCCCAGGGCGGGCTCGGCGCCTTGAGCAAGGTCAAGGCGGCCAAGGCTGACCTGGAAAACGCGCTCGCCCTGGATCCGAAGGCCCTGCAAGGCTCGGCCTACACCAGCCTGGCGGCCCTGTACGACCGCGTACCTGGCTGGCCGATCGGCTTCGGCGATGCTGACAAGGCTGAGCAGTTGCTCAAACAGGCCTTGCAACTCAACCCGACGGGCATTGATAGTCTGTACTTCTGGGGTGACCACCTCTACCGACAAAAACGTTATGGCGAAGCCCGCGATGCCCTGCAAAAAGCCCTGCTGGCCGCGCCACGCCCCGGTCGGGAAACAGCCGATGCCGGACGGCGCAAAGAGATCGAAAGCCTGCTGGCCGACACCACTAAAAAACTCAGCTGACAAGGAGTCTGCGTGCGCCTATTACTGATCGAGGATGACGTGGCGCTGGGGGAAGGTATTCACCAGGCGCTGGTTCGCGAAGGGTACACCGTCGATTGGCTGCAAGACGGCAGCAGTGCCCTGCACGCCCTGCTCAGCGAAACCTTTGACGCCGTGGTGCTGGACCTGGGACTGCCACGCATGGACGGGCTGGAAGTGCTTCGGCGCCTGCGCGACAGCGGCGCCACCGTGCCCGTGCTGATCCTCACCGCACGCGATGCCACCGAGGACCGCATCGCCGGGCTCGATGCCGGTGCCGATGACTACCTGATCAAGCCGTTCGACCTGGCCGAACTCAAGGCGCGCCTACGCGCGCTGCTGCGCCGCAGCGCCGGCCGTGCACGGGTGGTGATCGAACACGCGGGCATCTGCCTGGACCCGAGCACGCAGCACGTCAGTTACCATGGCCAAACGGTGTTGCTGACCCCCAAGGAATATCAACTGCTGCACGAATTGCTGTCACCGCCCGGCCGTGTCATGACCCGTGACCAGTTGATGCAGTTGCTTTACGGCTGGAACGAAGAAGCCGAAAGCAACACGTTGGAAGTGCATATCCATCACCTGCGCAAGAAGTTTTCCAGCGAGCTGATCCGTACCATTCGCGGCGTTGGCTACCTGGTGGAGGAGCACCGATGACCTCGATCCGGCGGCGCACCCTGACGCTGATCATCGGCCTGCTGCTCACCGGTTTGCTGGTGATCAGCGTGCTGAACCTGCATGACAGCAACCACGAAATTGCCGAAGTCTACGATGCACAACTGGCGCAGAACGCGCGCCTGCTCCAAGGGGTCATGAGCATGCCACTGGCCAGCAAAGACCAGGCGGACCTGTATCGCGCCTTCAATAAAGCCCTGGGCGAGGCCATGCCCCGGGTGGACGGGCACCCTTACGAGAGCAAGATCGCTTTCCAGGTGTGGAACCCAAAAGGCGAACTGCTGGTGTTTACCGCCAGCGCCCCGTCATTCGCCACGCCCCCCGCACAACCGGGGTACAGCAATATAGACGACCTGAACGGCCGGCAATGGCGCGGTTTCGTGCTCAAGGACAAGGACAATGGCCTGCGCATCTGGGTGGGTGAGCGCGACGACGTGCGCTCCGACCTGGTGCAGCGGATCGTGCGACATACCTTGTGGCCCAACGTGTTGGGTAGCCTGGTCCTGGCAGCAATGGTCTGGCTCGCCATCGGCTGGGGGCTCAAGCCGCTGGCCGATATGGCCAGCACGTTGCGGGCCCGACATTCCGGCTCACTGGAGCCGATGCAATTGACGCCCTTGCCCACGGAGCTGGAGCCGATGCAGGCGGCGTTGAACCGCATGCTGGCGCAGATCCAGGAAATGCTCGGCCGTGAGCGACGCTTTATTGCCGACGCCGCCCACGAAATGCGCACGCCCTTGGCGGTTCTGCGGGTGCACGCGCAAAACCTGCAGGAAGCCGGCACCGAAGCCGAGCGGCGTGAGTCACTGGCCTTTTTGATCACAGGCGTCGACCGCACCAGCCGCCTGGTCAACCAATTGCTGACCATGGCACGCCTGGAACCCAGCGCCGGGCGACTGACTGTACAGACGATCGACCTGGCGATAACCGTGCGCGAAACACTGATCCAGCTAACACCCTGGTTGCTGAGCAAAGGCCTCGAACTGGTGTTCGACGCCGACGCTGCCCCCTGCCGCGTGACGACCGATGCTGGCGCGATCAACATTGCCCTGACCAACCTGGTGACCAACGCGGCAAACTTCTCTCCGGAACACGGGGTCATCACCGTGAGGTTGGGCCAGGTCGCCAAACACTTCGTACTGACCGTGGATGACCAGGGACCAGGCATCGACGAGAGCGAGCGCGACCGCCTGTTCGAACTGTTCTACAGCCGGGGCAATGCCGAAGGCGCTGGCCTGGGGCTGACCATCGTGCACACCATCGCCCAACACCTCGGCGGCCGGGTGCACCTGGAAAACCTGGCATCCGGTGGCCTGAGAGCGACCCTGGAAATACCTGTGGATGGGTAAGCCGTTCGCAGGCTACACGCCGCCCGGTACCGACACCCATCCGTTTGAGTGTATTCGTACCGTGCGAGGCACGGTATCTGCTATTGTCCAAAGACCTCATCTCCTCCTGATCGCATTCCAGCGATTTTCTGTGAGCATGCTCTGCGGCCGTGTCATCGACGCGTCCGGGCCCGATCTGCACGGAACGCTACGCAGTGGACAAACCAGTCATCGGTACCTCACCTGAACTGCAATCACGCGCCGAAAAAATCGTCGAGTTCAAACGGCAGAAAACCCTGCTCAAGACCGGCGCCCTGCAAGACGCGATCTTCAACAGCGCCTACTTCTCCAGCATCGCCACTGACGAGAAAGGTGTCATCCAGATCTTCAACGTCGGCGCCGAACGCATGCTTGGCTATGCCGCCGCCGACGTGGTCAACCGCATCACCCCTGCCGACATTTCCGACCCTGTCGAGCTGATTACCCGCGCCGCCGCCCTCAGCCTCGAGCTGGAAACGCCGATCACGCCGGGTTTCGAAGCCCTGGTGTTCAAGGCCTCCCGTGGCATCGAAGACATCTACGAGTTGACCTATATCCGCAAGGATGGCAGTCGCCTGTCGGCCATGGTGTCGGTCACCGCCCTGCGCAACCGGCATGACACCATCATCGGCTACCTGCTGATCGGTACCGACAACACCGCGCGCAAGCAGGAAGAAGCCGAGCGCAAAGGCTTCGAGCGGGCGTTGGAAGAAAAGAACCTGGAGCTGGAACACGCCAGCCACATGAAATCCGAATTCCTCGCGACCATGTCCCACGAACTGCGTACACCGTTGAATGCAGTGATCGGCTTTTCCGAGGCACTCAAGGATGGGCTGGTCGGCGACATGAGTGACACGCAGCGCGAATACATCGGCGATATCTTCACCAGCGGCCAGCACTTGCTGTCGCTGATCAACGACATCCTCGACCTGTCCAAGGTGGAGGCCGGGATGATGGAGCTGGAGCTTGAGGCGGTGGAATTGGCGGGGTTATTGGCCAACAGCCTGCTGATCGTGCGCGAAAAAGCCGCACTGCAACGCATCCAGTTGAAACTGGAAAGCCCCGAGGACCTCGGCTGCCTGGAGTTGGACCTGCGCAAGACCAAGCAGATCGTCTACAACCTGTTGGCCAACGCCGTAAAGTTCAGCGAACACGCAGGCTCAGTGACGCTGACGGTGCGCGAAGTGGCCCGCGAACAGGTCGGGCATATTGCAGGCGACTGGCCGGTTTACAGCTTCGACCTGCCAGACAGCCCCCATCAGCAGTTCCTCGAACTGAGCGTCAGCGACACGGGCATAGGGATTGCCGAGGACGACATGGGCAAGCTGTTCAAGGCATTCAGCCAGATCGACAGCAGCCTGGCGCGCAAATTCGAAGGCACCGGCCTGGGGCTGGCGATGGTCAAGCGCCTGACCGACCTGCATGGCGGCAGCGTCGCCGTGGCCAGTCGTGAGGGCCAGGGCGCGCGATTTGTCGCCTGGCTGCCGCTGCACCGCGCGCCGGAGGCCGCATGTCCAACATCCTGATCGTCGAAGACAATGAAGCCAACATGCGCCTGGCGCGCCTGTTGCTGGTGAATGCGGGCCACAGCGTACTGTGGGCTCCCGATGCCGAAACCGGCCTGACCCTGGCCCGCGAACAACAGCCAGCACTGATCCTGATGGACATCCAACTGCCGGGCATGGACGGCCTGGCCGCCACCGCGCTGCTCAAGTGTGACCCGCTCACCGCGCACATCCCGGTGATCGCCCTGACGGCCATGGCGATGAAAGAGGACCGCGAAAAGACCCGCCTGGCCGGCTGCGACGCCTACATCATCAAGCCGCTACGCTACAAAGAGCTGTACCAAGTGATCGACACATTGCTGCAACAGCACATCCGTCCTCTTATATGAGTCCTCTCCATGGCCAGCCAACCCGCAACGCTGTTGATCGTCGATGATGAACCCCAGGTGCGCAAGCTGCTGGAAACCCTGCTGCAACATGAGGGCTACCAGACCCTGTGCGCCGGCAGCGGTGAAGAAGCCTTGCAGTTGGTGGCACAACAGCCCCCGGACCTGATCCTGCTGGACATCATGATGCCGGGCATGGACGGCTACGAAGTCGCCAGCCAGCTCAAAGGCGATGAAACCACGGCGGGCATCCCGATCATCATGCTCTCGGCCCTCAGTGAACCGAGCGCCAGGGTCAGTGGCCTGGAGACCGGTGCCGAGGAGTTCATCAGCAAACCGGTGGAGCGTGTCGAGCTGTGGTTGCGGGTGCGCAACCTGCTGCGGCTCAAGGCACGCGGCGACCGGGTGAACCCTTCACGCGAGCTCACGCGACAGCAAACCGGCATGAACGTGCATGACCTGGCCCACCAGGACCTGGAAGAGGCCTTGCGCCTGGCTGTGGAGCGTGAGGAATTCACCGTGCATTACCAGCCCAAGGTCGAAGTTGCCAACGGCCGCCTCTGCGCCCTCGAAGCGCTGCTGCGCTGGGAACGGCCGAACTACGGCGCGGTGTCCCCGGGAGTGTTTGTACCGGTTTTGGAAAGCATCGGATTGATCGTGCCGGTGGGCCGCTGGGTGATCGACACCGTTTGCCAACAGATTGCCGAGTGGCAACGCGGTGCCATTGGCGCAGTGGAAGTGTCGGTGAACGTCTCCGGCCATCAATTGATCGAAGGCGACCTGATTGCCGACATCGCACGCCTTCTTGCACAACATGGGGTCGCGCCGCATTGGCTGGAAGTCGAGCTGACCGAAGGTTCGCTGATGGAAAATACCCAACACACCATCGACAGCCTGCAGCGCCTGCACGCCATGGGCGTGAAGATCTCCATCGATGACTTCGGAACCGGCTATTCGAGCCTGGCGTACCTGCGGCGGTTTCCCATCGACACACTGAAGATCGACATCGCGTTTATCCGCGAAGTCACCAGCAACCCACAGGACGCGGCGATCACCCGCACCATCATTGAGCTGGCCCACAGTCTCAGCCTGCGCGTCGTGGCTGAAGGCGTGGAAACCCAGGCGCAGCTTGCGTTCCTGAAAGACGCCGGCTGCGATCAGATCCAGGGCTACCTGTTCAGCCGACCGCTGCCAGTGGAGACCTTGGAGCGCTTGTTGCTGGAGCGCCTAGACCGTCCGTGAAATCTCCACGCTCAAGCATTCGATCAACCCTCGGTGGGTCGCACTTAACCGCTCCGCACCACTGACCAAGGCCAGTTCCGAGGGCGGTACGGCAGGCAACTCCGTGCAGATCCGATGGCTGGGCAGTACCGCGCTTTTCGGCAAGATGCTGATGCCCAGGCCGGACGTCACCGCCGCCTGGATACCGGTCAGGCTGTGGCTGCCGAACGCCACGCGCCAACTGCGCCGGGCCTTGTCCAGGGTGCGGATAGCGCGCTGGCGGTAGATGCAGCCTTGGGGAAACAGCGCCAGGGGCAAGGTCTCGGCCTGCAGGTCCTGGCCGTGGCCGCACACCCACACCAACGGCTCCGGCCAACTGGCGTGGCATTCGCCGCTGCCGGCCTCGCGCTTGACCAGAGCGATATCGATTTCACCACTTTCCAGTTGCCGGCGCAGGTCGGTGCTCATGCCGCTGACCGTCTCCAGGCGTGCTTCTGGGCGAGCACGGACGAAGCCGGAAAGCATCGAGGCCATGCGCGCTGCGTCAAAATCTTCGGGCACGCCCAAGCGCACCGGCACCACACTGGCCTCGGTGTTCAAGGCATCGCGGGCCTCCCGAGACAAGCTCAACAAGCGCCGGGCGTATTGGGTCAGCACCTCGCCGTGTTCGGTGGCGCTGACTTGCTGGCCTGAGCGGTCCCGTACCAACAGCACCTGCCCCACGCTTTCTTCAAGCTTGCGAATCTGTTGGCTCACCGTGGACTGGGTGCGGTGTACGCGCTCGGCGGCGCGGGTGAAGCTGCCTTCGTCCACCACACAGACCAGGGTGTGCAGGAGTTCGAGGTCAAACATGGTAGCCACCCACTTATCGGAAATTCAACTGTGACACAGAGGTTAATTTAATTTCCAACTGACCGCCAGGTTTCCTATGCTGCAGCGGTCGCCCATTCTTGGCTAAAGGTGCCCCATGTCGCTCGACCACTCCCCTCGCCCCCTGTGGCTGACCTTTGATTGCTACGGCACCCTGATCCAATGGGATGAGGGCCTGCGTGCCGCCGTTGACCGGATCCTCGACGAAAAAGGCGAACATCATGTCGACGGCGATACCCTGATCAGCGTTTACGACCACCACGAACACGCCCTGGAACAAACCCCACCGCACCGCAGCTTCCGCACCCTTGCGGGTCTGGGCTTGCAGCTCGCCCTGAAAGAGCTGGGTCTGCCGACCAATGAGCACGACGGCGCGATCCTGACGGACAGCATCAGTGCCATGCCACCGTTTCCGGAAGTCGTGGCGACTCTCAAGCAGCTCAAGGATCAGGGTTACAAACTGTGCATCGTCTCCAACACCGACGATGACGTGATCGCCGGCAACGTGGCGCAATTGGGTGGCCATATCGACCGGGTCATTACCGCCGGGCAGGCGCGGGCCTACAAGCCCAATCGTCGCCTGTTCGACTATGCTCACGAGCAACTCGGCGTGAGCCTCGACCAGGTGGTGCATATCTGTGCCAGCCCGCATCTGGACCATGCTGCGGCGCGGGATATCGGTTTCCGTTGTGTGTGGATCGACCGTGGCACCGGCCGTCAGTTGCTGGCCGACTACACCCCGGACGCCATCCTGCCAACCCTCGACGGCGTGCCCGAATTATTCAAATCCCTGGGGTGGTGAACCATGGCCCATACCTTTACGCCCTCTTCCCTTAGCCCGCGCGCCGGGCGCTTGAACCTCGACAGCCTCGCGGCCATCGAGGCGCGGATGGAACTCGCCGCGTGCCTGCAACTGGCGGCGCTGCATGGCATGGAAGAAGGCATCTGCAATCACTTCTCGGCGACGGTGCCGGGGCATGACGACTTGTTTTTCGTCAACCCGTTCGGCTACGCCTTCGAGGAGATCACCGCCTCCCATCTATTGGTGTGCGATTTCGCCGGCAATGTGATCGACGGCGATGGCACGCCAGAGGCCACCGCGTTTTATATCCATGCACAGTTGCATCAGTGCCAGCCCCGCATCAAGGCCGCCTTCCATACCCACATGCCCAACGCCACCGCGCTGTGCCTGCTGCAAGGCCCGCCCTTGCTGTGGCTGGGACAGACGGCGTTGAAGTTCTATGGGCGCACGGCGGTGGATGAAGCGTACAACGGCCTGGCCCTGGATAACCGCGAAGGCCAGCGCATCGCGGCGGCGTTGGGTGATGCCGATATTTTGTTCTTGAAGAATCATGGAGTGATGGTGGCTGCGCCGAACATTGCCGAGGCCTGGGATGATTTGTACTACCTGGAGCGCGCGGCCGAGGTGCAGCTGAAGGCCATGGCCAGTGGGCAGCCGCTCAAGCCGATCGAGCCAGCGGTGGCGCAGTTGGCATATGAGCAGATGCGTGAGGGTGACCCGGCGAGTGCGCGGGCGCATCTGGACAGTGCCATGCGGCGACTGAGGGGGTTGGGATCGCGCTTTGATCAGTGACCTGGTGACCTGAGCACCTATCCAGATCCCTGCCGGGGGCGCCTAGGATCAAGCGGAGATATCTGTAGACGCCGGCTTGCCGGCGATGGCATCGACTCGGTCTGCCTGATATACCGAGGTGTCTGCATCGCCGGCAAGCCTGCGTCTACAGCGATTGGTTATTGCGCGTTGGCCTTGGCCGCATCGTTGATGATCGCCACCACCCGCGCCGGGTTCGACACCATCACCACATGCGACGCACCTTTGACATCCACGGTTTCCTTCGAGCCCGCACGGTCTGCCATGAATTTAAGCGCAGCCTCGGGAATGTTCTTGTCTGCCGAACCGTAGATGAAGTAGGACGGCACGGTTTTCCAGGCCGGGTCGCCCGACGGTTCCTTCAGTGCAGCCTCGGTGATCGGCCGTTGGCCGGCCGCCATCAACTGGGCGTCCTTGGGTGATACGTCAGCGGCGAACTGGGCGTTGAACTTATCCTGCTGGATATACAGGTCGGTCACGCCATCCTTGGACACCACTGGTTTGTCGAGGGTCGGGCCCAGGGTACCGCCAGGGTAGCGGCCGGACAGTTCAAACGCGGTTTCGCCTTTTTCCGGGGCGAAGGCGGCCACGTAGACCAGCGCCTTGACCTTCTTGCTGTCGTGCACGGCGTTGGAGATCACCGAGCCGCCGTAGGAGTGGCCGACCAGGATGACCGGGCCCGGGGTGTGTTCGACGATGTCGGCGACGTAGTCCGAGTCGGTCTTGACGCTGCGCAGCGGGTTGGCCACGGCGACCACCGGGTAGCCTTCGGCCTTGAGCCCGGCGATCACGCCGTTCCAGCTGGAGGCGTCGGCAAAGGCGCCGTGTACCAGCACCACGGTGGCTTTTTGCGGGGCGGCAAAGCTGGCGGTAGCAGTACCGAGGGCCAGTGCGCCGGTGATCAGGGCGGCGGCGACGCGGGAGAACTTGAAGGTTTTCATGGACGTTTGCTCCGTTAGGGTAGGCGCTCAAGGCGTTGAACGTGAGGCCATAATGCCGAAACGCATTTTACAAATGGAGGCTAATAGTCGACGATATGGCGCAGATCGTCTAAACAACAGCGCTTTTTCACGCTCAGGTGAGTCATGGATCGTTTGTCCACACTGCTGGTGCACTTCGGCATTGGTGCCGAGACCTTTCACAGCGGGTTACTGCACGGTGTGCTCGACACCCGCGACGTGCAGCAGCGCGGCCGCGTGTACCTGCTCAAGGAGGGCCAGGCCAGCCTGGAAATGCCCGACGGCACCCTGCGGCTCCCCGAGCCCAGCCTGGTGTTGGTGCCGCGCCCCCTGCCCCATCGCCTGCTGGCGTCAAAAGCAGACCGTGCACAGGTGGTGGCGGCGTCCCTGCGTTTTGATGGTGGCCTGGATAACCCGTTGTCAGTGGCGCTGACCGACACCATCGTGATGCCGCTCAAGCAGATCCCGATGATCGCCGGGACGCTCGACTGGCTGTTCAGCGAAGCCTTTGCCGAACACTGTGGACGCGAAGCGGTGATGAACCGCCTGTTCGAGCTGATGGTGATTCAGTTCCTGCGCCACATGATGGCTTATCACAGCATGACCACTGGCATGATGTCGGGGCTGGCAGACCTGCGACTGGCGCGGGCCATGACGTTGTTGCACAACCACCCCGAGCGCCCATGGACCGTGCAGGAAATGGCGGCGGAATCGAACATGTCCCGTGCCAGTTTTGCTGCGCACTTCCATAAGGTGGTCGGCCAGACCCCGGCCGACTATGTGCTGAGTTGGCGCGTCAGCCTGGCGCAGAAACGCCTGCGTGAAGGCCGGCCCATCGCCCTGATTGCCGATGAGGTCGGTTACGAAAGCCCTTCGGCGCTGGCCCGTGCATTCAGGCGCAAGACCGGCACCAGCCCGCGTGAATGGTTGCAGCTGCAGGCGCCGCTAAGGGTCGAGCACACCGCCGCTGTAGCTGTCGGATAAGCGTGTACCGGTGAACTTGGCGACCACCGAGCCCTGGGCAACCAGGCGTTCGCGGTGCCGGGTGATCATGCGCCCCGTCTGGGCGGCGTGCAGGGTCACTTCCGAGATCGGGTCGCCGGGTCGGCCGATGATGCGCGCAAAACGCTGGCCTGCCTCGACGTAATCACCCAACCCCTTTTCGAACACCAGCACTCCTGCGCACGGCGCGAGTATGGTTTCCATGCAGCCCATGTCGACCACGTCGCCTGGCCATGGGGCGATGCTTGCCACCTCGTCGATCACACCATTGACGCACAACCAGGCCCACAGGCCATCGGCGTCCTGCTGCGCCAGGGCGTCGCTGACGTCGGCCTGCCCGCGCAGCTCGATGGTGGCGGTCAATTGCGGCGATGCGTGGTTGATGATGGTTTCTTCAAAAGAGCCATCGCCGCCCTCATCCCAGACAATCACCAGGTCCACCTGCAGGGCCGCCGCCAGCGCCAGGCCTTGGTCGGGCCAGAAGCGACGGTGGATATAGAGGTACGGCAACGCCTCGTCATCGGTGTGCAGGTCCAGCACCAGTTCGGCCTCGGCGGCCAATTGCACCAGGCGTCTCTGCCAGTGCGTCAGGTTGCTTGCCAGACGCTCCATGACCAGGGAGTGGTCGAAGGCGCGGTTGAAGTTCTGCCCGGTGGCTTCATGGAAGCGCCCGAGCAATCGGCCCTGGCGGAACTGGCCGATGCCGAATGGGTTGGCCTGGGGCACCACGGTGACACTGCCCTTCAGGCAGCCCTGGTCCTGGCACGCTTGCAAGCGCGGCAATAACTGATGCAGGACCAGCATGCCGGCGATTTCATCCGCATGCACACCCGCTTGCAGGTGCACCCTGGGCCCGCTACCGTCGCCGTCGAAACGCCAGGCGCCGATGTGCAGCGCGTGGCCAGCATCACCGGTTTCCTGCCACGAAAGGTCTTTTGCCATGCCTTGCCCTCCTCTCATCAACTATTCGGTAGAGATTGAACACATGTTCAACTAACCTGAGCACTGTGGTATTTCATCCAAGGCCTGCCCATGACCATCGACCCTCCCAAACTGCGCCGCACCAACCCCGACGAACGCCGGGACCTGCTGATTGCCGCCACCCTCACCTGCCTGGCCCGCGATGGGCACGCGGGGATTTCCGTGCGGCGCATTGCCTCCGAGGCCGGGGTGTCGGTGGGGTTGCTCAACCACCATTTCGGCACCATCGACGCGCTGATCGCCGAGACCTACCACAAGCTGGCCAACGAGCTGACCAGCGCCCTGTGGGAACAGGTCGAGTTGGCTCATGGCGCCGCCGCGCGCCTGGATGCGTTTCTCAGTGCCTCGTTCTCGCCCAGGGTCATGGACCCCGACCTGCTGGGCGTGTGGGTGGTGTTCTGGAGCCTGATCCGCCACTCGCCCCACGTGAACCAGTCCCACGAAAACAGCTACCACGCCTACTTGGCGTTGATCCAACAACTGCTGGACGACCTGGCCCGCAGCGAAAACCTGGTGATCCACGACAGCCGCCTGGCCGCCATTGGCCTATCGGCGATGCTCGACGGACTCTGGCTCGAGGGGTGCCTCAACCCCGGCACTTTCAGCCCCGCCAACGGCCTGCACATCTGCCGCTGCTGGGTACAGGGGTTGCGTCACGGAGCATTCGGCGCCGACCACATCCTGTGACACCGGGTGCCGCGCACTGAGCATGGCCAGGGTGCCGCTGGCCGCGATCAACACTGCGCCGACAATCAGCGAGCCATCCATCAGCGTGCCCCACACCAGGCTCGACAGAAGGAACGCCCAGATCAACCCGGTGTATTCAAACGGCGCCAGCAAAGTCGCCGTGGCACGACGGAAACTGGCAAACAGCAGGAACTGGCCAACCCCGCCGACCAGGCCCGCCGCCAACATGCCCAGCCAGGCTGGGGTGGGCGACGGCGTATGGGTCCAGGGCAAGGTCACCGCCATGCACAGCACAAACACCACGTTGGTGATCAGCATCTGCTCCAGCACCGAGGTGGCCGGGTCGACCTGGCGCAACTGGATGTAGGTAAACGCCCAGCACAAGGCCGCGGCCAAGGTCAGCGCGATGGGCAGCGGGTCCATCATCTGGCTGGGGCGGCAGGCGATCACTACGCCGACAAAGCCGATGACCAGCGAGATCCACTGGCCGCGGCTGGCACGTTCCTTGAGGATCAGCGCCGCGAGCAGCGTGACCATGATCGGCGCGGAGAAATACAGCGTGGTCATTTCCGCCAGGCTCAGGTCCTTGGCAGCGGTGTAGTACAGCAACCATGCCAGCAACGACAACAGCCCGCGGATGATCAGCAAGCGGCGGCTGGCCGAGGTCCACGCGCGCCGCAACAGCCCCATGCGCCCAGCCATCACGCAGGCGGCCACCACCACCAGGCTGCGCCAGAACAGAATGGTGAACACCGAGTAATCGGCCACCAGCCATTTGATCACCGCATCCTGCAACGCCAAGAACGCGTAGGCCAGGGAACACAGGGCAATCCCTTGCAGCGATCGGTCCTGTTTCATCCGGCCGACCTGCGCAGTGGCGTGCCACGCCGTTCGGCAATCGCGTATGCAGCTTCGATCAGGAAGGTCAGGCACAAATAGACGCCCGCCACGAGCAACAGCGGCTGGTAGATCTGCAGGGTCTGTGCCCGCACCACGTTGGCCGCGCCCAGCAGGTCAACCACGGCAATGGTCGAGGCCAGTGCGGTGGACTTGAGTAGCATCACCGTCTCCCCGGCCAGGGTCGGCAGCAACAGGCGCATCGCGCGTGGCAAGCGCACCCGCAGCAGCGCCTGGCGTGGGGTCATGCCGAACGCCGAGGCGGCTTCCATTTCACCCTTGGGCACGGCCAGCAGGCCGCCGCGGATCACCTCGCCCACGTAGGCGCCGACCGACAGCACCAGGGCAAACACGATGTACCAGTAGCCATCGCGCAGGTACGGCCACAGGACGCTGGCGCGAATCATCGGGAACTGGGCGAACAGGCTGCCCAGGCCGTAGTAGAAAATGTAGATCTGGATCAGCAGTGGCGTACCGCGCAATACGCTGGTGTAAGCCAACGCCCCACGCGCCAGCCACTTGCGCCGTGACAACCGCGCCAGCGCGACCAGCACCGCCAGGGCAAACCCGAGTACCGCCGACACCACCAGCAGCGACAAGGTGGTCTGCAACCCCTTGGCGATTAGGCCGGCGTAATAGCTTATCCATTCAGGCATGGGCCGCTCACTCGACAACCGGCATCCAGCGACGGATACGTCGCTCCAGGCGCCCGGACAGGTAATTGGAAGCCAGCGTCACCAGGTAATACAGGGCGGCGGCCGTGAGGTAGAACAGCAGGTAATGGCGCGTGGAACCCGCCGCCTGCTTGGCGGTGTACAGCAACTCGTTGGTGCCCACCACGCTGATCAAGGCGCTGTCCTTGATCAGGTTGATCCACAGGTTGGACATGCCGGCCAGGGCGAAGGGCGCCATGATCGGCAGGGTCACCCGCCGGAACAGGCCGAACCCGCTCAAGCCAAAAGCCCGTGCCGCTTCTATCTGTCCGTGGGGAATCGCGAGGATCGCCGCGCGGAAAATCTCCGAGGCGTAGGCGCCCTGCACCAGGCCCAACACCAGGATGGCCACCAGCGGGCCGCTGATATTCACCTGCTCGACGCCCATCCACAGCATCAGCGCGTTGAGCCCCATGGAGCCTGCGTAATACAGCAGCAGGATCAGCAGCAGTTCCGGCACCGCGCGAAACACCGTGGTGTAGCCGCGCATCAGCAGCGCAATCGGGCGCGGCGCACTGAGCTTCGCGCAGGCCACCACCAGGCCGATCAGCAAACCCACCGCAAAGGAGCCGGCGGAGATCTGCAGGGTCATCCATAACCCCTTGAGCAATGCATTGCCCCACCCCTGTTCGCCGAAGCTGAGAAGGTCGAACATCATTCGCTCTTCTGGGCGACTTGTTGGTACGGGCTGTCACAAGTCTTGCTCACAAACGCCGGGGTGTCGGTGCGTTTGCACGGGCTGACCGACAGGCCGAAGTAGTGCTGCGACAGGTCGTCATAATCCTTGCTCACCAGCAGCTCGCCGATGGCCTTGTCCAACCGGGCCTTGAGCGCGGTGTCTTCCTGGCGCAAGCCGGCGCCGACGCCACGGCCGATGATCGGGTCGTAGGGCACGCTGGCTATGTGCGCCAGGCCGCTGGCCTCGGGGGTCTTGACCATCATGGCGATGGCGGTGTCGTCGGCCATCATGTAGTCGATACGCCCGGCGATCAGGTCGGCGTTGGCCGATTCCTGGGTATCGTAGTACTTGAGGTCAGCGATGTTTTCGTAGTACTTCTTCAGGTAATTGGCGCTGACGGTGGAGATCTGCACGCCGATCAACTTGCCCTTCAGGCCCGCCGGGGAGATCTCGACTTCGCTGCCCTTGGGCCCGGCGACACCCAGCAGCGAGTCGTAGTAGGCACGACTGAAGGCGATCTGTTTTTCGCGCTCATCGGTCACCGACATCGATGAAAAAATCACGTCGATCTTCTTCGCCAGCAATGAGGGAATGATGCCGTCCCACGCCACTTCCTTGATCTGGCATTCGGCTTTCATGCCCTCGCAGAGCTTGTGGATCAGGTCGACTTCAAACCCTGACCACTGGCCGTTACCGCCCTTCACGGTAAACGGAGGGTAAGGTTCGGCCGCCACTGCGAACACGATCGGTTTGTCTGCCGCCCATGTGAAACCTGCGGCCATCATCAACACTGCACTGCTCAACCACGTTGCCATACGTTTGGATTTCATGATTTTGCCCCGTCTTTTTCTGGAGTTAGCGAGTTTGATGCGCGTTGACGAACTGCCGGCAACGCTCACTGCGTGGGTCGATAAACACCGCATCCGGCGAGCCGGTTTCTTCGATCATGCCTTGGTGCAGAAACGCCACTTTGGACGACACATCCCGGGCGAAGGCCATTTCATGGGTGACCAGGATCATGGTGCGGCCTTCCTCGGCCAGGGAGCGGATCACCCGCAGCACTTCGCCCACCAGTTCCGGGTCGAGGGCCGAGGTGGGTTCGTCGAACAGCATGACTTTGGGCCGCATGGCCAGCGCACGGGCAATCGCCACGCGCTGTTGCTGGCCACCGGAAAGGAACGCCGGGTACTCATTGCGCTTGGCGGCCAGGCCGACGCGGTCGAGCAACGCTTCGGCGCGTTCGATGGCCTCGGCGCGGCTTTCGCGCAGCACCTGGGTGGGGGCCTCGATGAGGTTTTCCAGCACCGTGCGGTGCGGCCACAGGTTGAAGTTCTGGAACACCATGCCCAGGGTCGAGCGGATGCGCACCAATTGCTTGGCATCCGCCACCAAGGGCGCGCCGGGGCGACCGTAGTTGAGCTTGATGCTTTCGCCGTCGACGTGAATGCTGCCCTGGTCTGGCACTTCGAGCATGTTGATACAGCGCAACAAGGTACTTTTGCCCGACCCGCTGGCGCCGATCAGCGAGATCACATCGCCTTCGTGGGCGGTGAGGGAAATGCCCTTGAGCACCTCGATATTGCCGAAGCGCTTATGCAGGTCGATGACCTCGATCATCTTCTTGGCTGCCAAGGGTTGCACCACTTCAATCCTGGGCACAGCAGCGGCACGCGGTTCACCGGCCAGTTTGGCGACAAACCCTGCGATGCGGCGGCAGGCTTGGGCCAGGCGCTCCTCCCCCAGCGTGAACGACAACCGCACGAACCCTTGGGCGGGCTCGCCGAACGCGGCGGCGTCCAGCACTGAAACCCCGGCTTCGCGAAACAAGCGCCAAGCGAAATCCAGGGAGCCCAGGCCGGTATCGCGCACATCCACCAGCACAAACATGCCTGCTTGCGGCGCCTGCACCTTGATTCCAGGGCATGCACTCAGCCCCGCTACCACCAGGTCGCGCCGGCGCCGGTAAATCTCGCGCATGCCCTGGGTCACTTGATCATGGGCCAGCACCGCCGCGGTCGCGGCTTCCATCACAAAACCGGGTAGCCCGTAGAGCATGCTCAACACCAGGGTTTCGGCATGGGCGACCATTTGCGGCGTCGCGACAATCCAGCCGATGCGCCACCCCGTCATGGCGTGGGACTTGGACAAGCTGCCAATCACGACACAGCGCTCCGCCATGCCCGGCAGCGCGGCGAGGCTGTGGTAGTCGCCGTCGAACACCAGGCTTTCGTAGACCTCGTCCACTACCACCCACAGGTCGTGGGCGATGGCCAGGTCGGCGATGGCTTGCAACTCCTGCGGATTGAGCACCACGCCGGTCGGGTTGTTCGGGTTGGAAAAGAAAATCGCCCGCGTCCGGGGCGTGATCGCGGCGCAGAGCCGTTGCGCATCGAGGCGAAAACCCGACGCCGGCGAGCACGGCACGCGCACCAGTGTTGCACCACTGGCCTTGAGCGTGGCCTCGTAGGTGACGTACATCGGGTCGAGCACCAGCACCTCGTCACCGGCCTGCAACAGACACAAGGACGTCACGAACAAGGCGTTCTGCGCACCGGCCACGGTGATCACGTTCGTAGCATTGAGCGCACGCTCCAGGGTGTTGCTGTAGCGCGCGGCGATGGCCTCGCGCAGCGCCGGGCGCCCCGGGATTTCGGTGTAATGGGTGTCGCCTTCGCGCAAGGCCGTGATGGCGGCATCGGTAATGAAGGAGGGCGTGGCGAAATCAGGGTCACCGACGCTGAGGATGATGATGTCTTCGCCCTGGCTGGCGGCCTGGAATGCAGCATGGTGGATGTCCCAGGCGGCTACGCCCTGCCCTGCAATTCGATCGACGAAGGGGGAAAACCGCATGCCAGAGCCTCTCGTTCAAAGAAAAAGCGCGACCCCGTTGCTGTGCAAGGGGTGGATGCGGTCAACATAGTTCAAACTGAACAGTCGTTCAATGGGTAAATCCAGCCCCGTGTCGTTTATCGTCCAAAGAGGTCGTTGTGGTGATTCCTACGGATTCGCACCTGGCTCATCAGGCCGCAGCGACAGGCCGGCAACTCGCCGGCCGAGCCGAGGTTGAACGCGATGAGCGCCACGTGATTGAGCGCGATAAAGATGCCCGGGCGCAGGCCGCTGTCGCAGCCGGGGCTGCGCCAGTGTGAAAACCATCGGCTCGCAGTTGGCCCAATCACATTGAACCCGTGACCGGCCATGGTCCTCCAACCTGAACAGACCACGGCCTTGGCGCACGCTTGATGACTTTTATTCTATGGATGGCCGTACTGGGCGCCGTATTGCTCACCCTTGCCCTCACCTCCTCCTACCTGCGCTGGATGCCAGTGACCACCTCGGCAGTGTGCCTGCTGCTGGGCGTGGGGATTGGCCCGCTGGGCGTTGACCTGTTGCACCTGGATATCAAGAACTCCGCTCGCTGGATGGAGCACCTGACCGAAGTCGCCGTGCTGTTTTCGTTGTTTGTCAGCGGTTTGAAGTTGCGCCTGCCGCTCAAGCACCGCACCTGGCGCATCGCGTTCGGCATGGCCGGGCCAGTGATGCTGCTGACCATCCTCGGCATCTGCCTGGCGCTGCATTACCTGTTTGCGATGTCCTGGGGCGTCTCGCTGCTGGTGGGCGCGATTCTGGCACCGACTGACCCGGTGCTGGCGGGCCTGGTGCAGGTCAATAATGCCCAGGACTATGACGCACTGCGCTTTGGGCTGTCCGGCGAAGCGGGGTTGAACGACGGCACCGCCTTCCCCTTCGTGATCTTCGCCCTGCTGTTCATGCAGCATGGCGGGTTCGACGGTGACTGGCTGGGCGGTTGGGTGCTGAAAAACCTGCTGTGGGCAGTGCCGGCCGGCTTGTTGATTGGCTATTGGATGGGCCGCGGCATTGGCCGCGTGACGCTGTGGCTGCGCATCACCAACAGTGACAGCACGCTCTCGCCCAATGACTACCTGACGCTCGCGCTGATCGCGCTGGCCTACGTGGTCGCCGAGGCGGTGGGTGGCTATGGCTTCCTGTCGGTGTTTGCGGCAGGGCTGGGGTTGCGGCAGGCGGAATTTCGCTCCACGGGGCATTCGACAACGCCGTCGGAGCATCTCGCGCTGCCGGTGGTGGGCCATCTAGAGGTCGAGCCCGACCGCGCGCTGCAAGGCGATGTCAGCGAACTGAAGGATACCCAGATCGCTGCCGGCGTGATGATGGGCGACATGCTCTCGTTTGGCAGCCTGGTGGAGCGTTCGATGGAGGTGTTCCTGGTGACGGTGCTGGGCATCGTACTGGTGAGCCACTGGGATTGGCGCGCACTGCCGGTGGCGGCGTTGCTGTTCTGTGTGATTCGCCCGATAGGCGTGCTGGCAATGCCTTGGGGCAGCCTGATCGATAGGCGCCAGCGCGGGCTGATGGGATGGTTCGGCATTCGGGGGATCGGCAGTATTTACTACCTCTTCTACGCGCTCAATCACGGGCTGATCGGCACCAGCAGCGCGGTGGCGGTGAACCTGACGTTGTCAGTGATAGCCCTGAGCATCGTCGTTCATGGCCTGAGTACCCAGCCGATGCTGGTGTGGTATGAACGACGAGCCAAGGCAAAAGCTCAGTCCTGACGCTCGGTATTGCCAACGTCTGCCGCATCATCCAGATCGTTGAGCGGCACTTCTGCATCATCCATCAGCGATCCGGGATCTTCATTGCCCGGGTCGTTGAGTTCGTCATCGAGTTCTTTTGACATGATCGTCTCCTCTAACCGCCTTGGGTGTCGATATCAGCATCGGTTTCAGGCTTGGGCTCGCGCTCAGGCTTGAAGTCTGGACTGTAGTCGTTTTCCTTGGCTTTGGGGTCTTTGGCCGGGACCGGGTCCTTGGGCGCGTCTGCAGCGGTACCGGGGGCCGGTTCGCCACCGTCGATGGCAGGATCGTTGCGGTCATCGATTTGCGGGTCTTTGCTTGTGCTCATGGGTCACCTCTTGGCAGGCCGGTGGGAATTCAGCAGGGCCTGAAGGTAAGGCGCCGCGCCGAACGGTGAAGTTCCGTTCGATTGCTCACCGGATCGGGTTGTCGACCTGGATATAGAACGCGTAGATCCCCAGCAGCAGCCAGAACACCATGAACAACCAGGGGGCTCGCATGGAGAAGAGCAGCGACTTCCGATAGCCCTTATGGGACGACTCCATTTCGGAAAACAGCGGCGATTCATCGTAGGCCATGCCCATCACCGGCTCGCTGCGCAGCAGTTCGCTCTGTTTGTAATGCCAGTGGTCAATGATTTCATACGCTGCCCGAATGCCTGGCCAGGCATTCAGTGAGCTGAGAATGCCCAGCGAGACCAGGAACACCGGCACCACCAGGGTGAACAGCTTGCCCCACTCCGGGTTGAGGTTGCCCATGCCGGAGACAAAGGCGATGACCAGGAACGACTGCGCCGTGAGGTAGGCGTCGGTGCGGTTGGCCAGGATGGTGGTTTCGTACTGGATTTCACGCCGGTAGAAATCCAGGCGGTCCTTGGGCGAGCCGAAGATCTTGGCATTATGCTCGCTGTGATCGTCCAGGGCCGCTTCCGGCGTGTGGGGAGAGATGATTCTGGGCACGACAGTGCTCCACGCAGGTTCGAGTCCTATTAGAAGAATGGGGGGACGGTGAAGTTCAAGTTTGTTCGTGCACTGCCTTGGTGCGAGCCATGCGCCGTTATGGCGATGTGCGGTATACCCACTGCAGGCGCCCGGCTGGCCGACGATGGCGGCCGTGACACCGCCACCACCGGCAAGCCGGGCCCCGCCCCAAAACCCTTGGCCCTGCAGCGAGTAATCGACAGCGTGCATGGGCATTCCGGCACAGGCATTGCTTTATCCTTTCATCTGCCCGGATTCAGGAGCATTCGTTACCCCCCGACCCAGAGCCGATCCCATAAGAAAGTAAGGACCAGGCCCGTGGGCACCCTCAGCCACGGCCCTTATAAAAATGCGTTTTTTGAAACGGCAGTGCCACCCAAGCTTCCCTCGGCACTGACAAGGTACTGGAATGGCTCGATCTTTCTTTGATGAAATGAATGATGCAGACGGCGTGTGCCGTGCGCATTATCAGGATTTCTCCCGCTGGCTGGGCAATACGCCGCCGGAATTGCTGGCCCAGCGTCGCCGTGAAGCCGATTTGCTGTTCCACCGCGCCGGGATCACCTTCACCCTGTATGGCGACGAGCAGGACACCGAGCGACTGATCCCCTTCGACATCATCCCGCGCAGCATCCCCGCCAGCGAATGGAGCGTGATCGAACGCGGCTGCATCCAGCGCGTCAACGCGCTGAACATGTTTCTTGCCGACATTTACCACGACCAGCGCATCATCAAGGCTGGGATCATTCCGGCGGACCAGGTGTTGGGCAACGAGGGTTACCAGAAGGCGATGGTCGGCCTGGACCTGCACCGTGACATTTATTCCCATATCTCGGGGGTTGACCTGGTGCGTGATGGCGACGGCACCTACTACGTGCTCGAAGACAACCTGCGCACCCCCAGCGGCGTAAGCTACATGCTCGAAGACCGCAAGATGATGATGCGCCTGTTCCCCGAGGTGTTCGCCAAGCAGCGCATCGCGCCGGTGGACCACTACCCCAACCTGCTGCTCAAGACCCTCAAGAGTTCAAGCCGCCTGGACAACCCCAACGTGGTGGTACTGACGCCCGGCCGCTTCAACAGCGCGTTCTTCGAACATGCGTTCCTGGCCCGGGAAATGGGCGTCGAATTGGTGGAAGGCGCCGACCTGTTCGTGCACGACCTCAAAGTGTTCATGCGCACCACCGATGGCCCCAAGCCGGTGGACGTGATCTACCGGCGGATCGACGACGCCTTCCTCGACCCCAAGGCCTTCAATCCCGAATCGATGC
>Ga0302347_1001095_pt1 | contig 35152 bp, 30 predicted proteins | sample PhyWR1_FD_202178 | JGI IMG/M metagenome (GOLD analysis project Ga0302347, IMG submission 202178) | Leaf surface microbial communities from wheat plants in UC Gill Tract Community Farm, Albany, California, United States - DLSL W.R1 (v2)... | ecosystem: Host-associated > Plants > Phyllosphere >... | reverse complement strand
TTCTTTTCGGTCACTTGATTGACTGCTTGGATTTTGAATTCTTCGGGATAACGCGGGTTGCTCATGGCACCTCCTGATTGGCCTCAGTTTAAGGGAAAGAGGTGTCTACGAAACCCGGGGCGATTCATACCAATAGCCTGACCTCTGCTGCCGATAGAGCCCATATACAACCAGAGCGCCGCTCACTAAGCATCGTGATCGGCGCTTTTTTCTTGCTCAAAAATGAAGTTCATATCTTCAGCTTTGAAGTGCCACAGGTCAGCTACTGCCTTTGCTGGCGAAGCTGCCAGGAGATCGGCAGCTGGTGAGAAAGTGGACGCGTACAGATGAATGAAATGCGCGAGAATATGGATGCTGATTTGGATGCCTGCCGAGGCGAGCTTGGACTGGTCGGTAATGCTTTGGGCCTGCCCGATCTGCATAGCACTGATGTAGTTGCTGTGCGAGTACCCGCACAAATGACTGTAGACGTTATCGAAATACAGCTTATGGAAGCCCGCACGCACTGCCTCACTGCTCCAAGACCGTTGCCTTTCTTCAGTTCTTTGATCTCCCGAACGGAATACTCATTGAGGAGAGGTGAACCTTCGATAAACCCGAGCAATTCTGCCTGTTGTACTCTGACATCAGCCTGCTTGACACGCCCCTCATCCGTTGATGAGTTCAGATTCACTCTGTCCGTGAGCCCTGCGTACTGCCACAGCGCATGCCTAAACTGAGACCGCTCACTAGGGCATCCGAAGATCCAGTGCAAGGTCAGAAACGTCTCTACTGAAGCACGAGCGAGAATCGAGACTGATCCCTGGTCTATGAACTCAATGCTCTTGCCTGCCGCGCTTTTGAAAACACACCCATCAGAAAGACTTTTCGTCGAACAGAGCTGCTTGAAAAGCTTGATAGAAAGGGTCTGTATGTCGTTGAGCCATCCCATTCCCGGAGTAATGGGGCTGGAAGCGCGAGCATCAATCATTGCCACCATCAGCTCAATGAGGAGATTGAAATCACTGTCAAAATCCCTGAAATTTTTCATTCGTTACCCCCCCAAAATCTTGAAAGGCGTTGCCTGACGGAGCTTTTGGTAAGCGGCGCATCAAATTTAAAATCAATGACCTCAACACCATTTTCAGCACATAGCCTACGTTTGGAGGCGTCTCTTTCCACCACCCGTAGATGGGCCTCCTCACCACCGAAGACCTTTAGAGGCCGGTAGTGCTGCTCTCCTTGATGCTCAATAGCGAGCCCCAGCTCCGGCAGGTAAATGTCGAGTCTCATCCTGCCAAGCCACCCTGGAGAGGCCTCACGCAAAACCTGATGATCAGGAAAAATCTCCCGCACCAAACCGTACAATGCGGACTCCCGCCGCCACCGGCTTAACCTAAGGACGTGCATCACCTCGGCGCGAGCGGTTCTCTGATCTACCTTCAGATCAAACATCACTTGATCGAGGTAGCTTTCATAATTGGTCTCAATACTAGGACCGTACCTTTCGTCCTCAGGGGCCGCCTTAGCAATACACAAGTGGCACAGGCCCATTCCGTAGCCGCACGTTGAAATGTACTCACGCAACGCGGACCTGTGATATCCCCCAGCTTCCAAATTCGCCATAGCGTTTTCATGGAACGCTTTGGAGCACTCACAGAGGAGTCGCTTGCCAGACAGCATATGATCGAATGAGACGATTCTCAGCCCCCACGAACTCGACAAGGGGTCGAGGTTCGAGATAAGCGGCTGGGACGGCGGTGATTGCACAAGGCGGCTCAAAACAGCCTGGATGACCTCTGAGCCAAGCTTGATGTGATTGATCCGCACAGTGTGGTTCGTCTGCCTCTTCAGGTCTTTCCGCTTGAGTTGATAAACCTTGGAAACCCCTCCCCCGTACAATATGGGAAGCAATTCTAGAGCCTCAGACGTAAGCTCAATCTGATCGAAAGCGTGCGACGTAGCAGTGGACAGCGTGATTTCCGGATACCAAGTCTCGTATTCACTACCAAGAAGGACTGGCAGCGAAGCGTACCGTTGCTTGAAGTACATCGCGTGGAATTTGACCCTGGGCGGCTTAACCAGGATGTCCGAGAAAGCTCCTGCGAATCGCTCATGCAGATGTGCTTCGAGAGCACGCTCGATCGCAAGCACAGGGGTCATGCCGGGCGCAGAGAGGTCTCGTGCAATTGATTCAACCAAGCTCATTCCATCGAGCGACACTTCCACAGCGATCTCACAATTTGAGCAGAATTTGTCTATAGCATGACCCTGGTACACATCCGAAACAAGAAACAAAGCGATTGCACGCAGATGGAGGGCTGCTGCCGACGCATTGCATTGCAGCATAAAAATACTGCAACGCAACGCCGAGGCAGACTGAGGACTGTCACAAGAAAGATTAAATACTGACTTCAGGGAGTACACTGAAAGCCAGCCAAAGCCACACTGGTGTTTATCAGGAATCGCCATTCACGATCGCTAGCACAGCCGTTGCAAGTGGGGGCAAAAATGGGGGCATAGCTTCAATTTTAAGCTCTGAAACCAGCGTTCTAGAGCCAAGTCAAAATGTTCTTTGGCGACCCTGAGAGTCTGTAGTGATCTTAGGACAGGCTGTGATTCTGATCATTTTTGCCTTTCCACAAACCATGTAGCTCAATTCACTTCCAGTGGATTGCTACATTGGGGGCACATTTGAGGGCATGCTTCGGGTGGTTTCAAAAGGATGCCCCACTGGCCCATGCTCGAAAAGTCATACACTGATGCTCCCATGCCGCCACCAGCCGGCTCATGCTGGCCGGCAAGGCGGGTGGTCGCTTTAGCAGACGCCAGAACACTCGCAGCACAATCAGAAAGAGCAAGTAGCGACGCAGTCTTCGGTCCAGCCCAGCTGCCTGTGGGCCTGCGCAAGGTCCGATTGCATATCGTGGTTCCATAACCAGTCGAAGCGACTGGCCAGGGTGGTCGACAGGAGAGGCTCACGGTCTCCAACCTGGGGGTCTCGAAACTCGTAGAGTTCACCGGCTTCCCAGGACGTGCGCTGCACACGGCAAGCGCGAGGACGACGGATCGCGTCATATACCTGCAGAACATCCTGGGCGTTGCTTTCCAGCACCCGCTTGTCTCCGAGCAATCGCGCGAGCAGCCAAGCATCTTCGAGCCCTTGGCCGGCCCCTGCGCCTTGATGGGGAAGCATGGCGTGAGCAGCATCGCCAATCAGCCCGACACGGCCATGTGTGTAGCCTGCAAGCTCGTCCAACTCGTGAAGCGCCCACAGCGTCGGCGCGGGAATGCACTCAAGCAATACGCGCACGGCATCGCCCCAATGTGCGAAGGCGTCCAGCATTTGCGCCTGGCTGGTGGTTTTGACCCAGGGTGTGCCTTGCGGCCATACAGGATTGGGGGTCGAGCGATCGGAAACAAAGGCCACCACGTTGATCAACCGACCTTGCTTGACCGGGAACGTGAGGATATGAGCATCGAGCCCCAGGTACATCTGCGGAACATTGATCAGGTGCTCATCGACGCCGGCAGCGCGATACGCTTGGCGCAGTTGCTCGCTGTCGATCATGCCCCGGTAGGCAAAGGTGCCGCTGAATCGAGGTGCGACCACAGGCAGGCCGAGCCCCTCAAGTACATAGTCGCGCAGAGATGACTTGATACCGTCGGCTGCGATCAGCAGGTCACATTCGTAGTCAGTACCATCGGTGAATTGAACGCTGACCCTTTCCCCTGCCTCATGCACGCTGACCGCGCGCTTGTCGAAGCGGGCAATTCCGTCCGGTAATTGCTGGGCCAGCGCATCAAGGAAATCGGCGCGATGCACCGACGATTGACCCACGCCATCGGCGATGCTGGCACCGAGGTAGCCGGCATCCACGCCGCGGCGCCATTCAAACCAAATGTCTTGCCAGGGTTGTGGCGTGCGGTCAGCAATGCGCTCATAGGGCGTGCCGATGCCCAGGCCTTCGATGGCACGCACTGCGTTTGCACCGAACGAAACACCGGCGCCGACTTCACCGAAAGCAGGTGCGGCTTCAAATAACGTCACGTCCAGGTGCGGATGACGGCAGAGATCAAGTGCCAAGGCCACGCCAGCGATACCGCCGCCGACGATGCCCACTTGCAAGACAGAATGAGGGCTAGTCATGGAAAAAACCTTATGTTTGTTTTTGGAATAGTCCGATCATGACTATTCACAAACCATTGATAAATGCCCTGCCCTCCATACAAACTATCACCAGCGTGAATATAAAAATGACTTCACCCGCACATGTGTCCAAGAGAACCCACGATGAATCTGCGCGAGCTGGACCTGAATCTTTTGGTGATCTTTAACCAACTGCTGGTAGACCGAAGTGTTTCTGTGTCGGCTGAAAGCCTCGGCCTGACTCAACCGGCCGTCAGCAATGCGCTGAAGCGTCTGCGCATCACGTTCAACGATGAGCTGTTCGTGCGAACTCCCAACGGCATGCAGCCAACCCCATTCGCAGTGCAACTGGCAGAACCGGTATCCCAAGCGATCGGCCTGTTGCACGGTGCGATAAACCGCCACGACGAGTTCGATCCAGCGACTAGCCGAAAACGCTTTGTGGTTGCGATGACCGACATCGGGGAGATTTATTTCGTGCCGCGCCTGATCGACGCGCTGCTGAAACTGGCCCCTGGCATTTCGGTGAGTACGCTGCGAAGCAATGCCCAGCTATCCGAAAGCCTGGCCAGTGGCGAGGTGGATCTGGCCGTGGGGCTGCTGCCAGACCTGCAAGCGGGCTTTTACCAGCGGCGTTTATTTCACCATCGCTATGTGTGCCTGTGCAGAAAAGACCATCCATTGACCCAACAGCCCATGACCCGCGAACGTTTCTGTGAGTTTGGGCACGTCAGGATCGTTGCGGCCAGCACCGGGCATGGCGAAATCGACACGCATATGCAGCGTGCGGGTCTGCAACGTGAGATTCGCTTGGAAGTACCGCACTTTGTAGCGGTCGGGCATATCCTGCAAAACACCGACTTGATCGCCACCGTTCCCGAGCGGTTCGCCAACAGCTGCGCGCAGCCGTTTGGGCTTACCAGCCTGCCGGTCCCGTTGCCCTTGCCCGAGATTGCCATCAACTTATTCTGGCACGGCAAATACAACCGGGACCCCGCCAATAAATGGTTCCGGCAACTGATGTTCGAGCTGTTCAGCGATTAACGGCGCGTGCAGCCTTCACTGCCAATGCGCGCACAACTTGACCAACTCGTCGACCACATAACGCACCTTGGGGCGCAGGTGCGACACTTTGGGCCACACCGCATGCACGTCCACCGCTTCAGGCTCATAGGCTTGCAACACCTCGACCAGCCTGCCCGCCTCGATATCATCCTGGAACAGGCTACGCGGCATTTGGCATAGGCCCGTACCCGCCACCGCGGCCAGAATCATGGCTTCGCCATCGCCAATCTGATGCGTTGAAGGGGGGGCGTAACGCACGGTTTTACCCGCCTGCATCACTCGCCATGAAAGCGGCTGGCCGCGCCGATGGCCGACGATACAGCGATGCTGGGTCAGCTCTTCCAGGGTTTGCGGGGTGCCGAAGCGCGCAAGGTAGTCAGGTGACGCACAAACTGCCCAGCGTTGACGGGTCAATCGCCGTGCTACCAGCCCGCTGGTGTCCTGCAATTCGCCGAAGCGCACCAACAAATCGATACCCTCTTCAAACGGGTCCACCAAGTGATCGGAAAACGTCAGGCTCAATTGAAGCGCCGGGTATTTGTTGGCGATCTCAAACAACAGTGGTGCGACGACCCGCCGTCCGAAGGCCACCGGAACATCAACCCGCAAACGTCCTGAAGGTTCACCACCACCTGGCCCCAGCCCGCTTTCTGCGGTGCCGATTTCCTCCAGCGCCGTGGAGCACGCTGCGAAGTAGGCCTCGCCATCAGCGGTCAGGGAAATCCTTCGCGTAGTGCGATGGAATAACTGCGTGCCCAACCGCTCTTCCAGCCGCGCGATGGCCTTGCCCACGGCAGACTTCGACAGGCCCAAGCGCTCCGCTGCCTGGGTGAAACTGGATGAACGCGCCGCCACGACGAAGGTGATGACGCCTTGGAAGGAGTCGATAGGTACCATGATGCACTGCCATTGTAGAGTTTTGGTCTACCCAGATTATAGCTGAAGGCCGTTTATCGCCACAGTATTCAACAGTACGATGGGCTCCAGTCAGACAACGGTGCACTTCGCGCACCGCTTCCAGATCAATGTCCTAGAAGGAATACATCATGCCCGTCGTACGTGTGAGCTGGTTCGAAGGTAAAGAACACGCGCAGAAAGCGGCTGTTGCAGCCGATATCACCGAAAGCATTGTTAAACACACCGGTACCGATGCCAGTTACATCTACGTGATCTTCGAAGACGTAGCCGCATCGGATTGGGCAGGCGCCGGCAAGCTGTTCGGGGAAGCCCCCGAGAAATCCTGACGCCCCGACCTGCACCGCATGCTCTGGCTAATCCACCGATGCTGCCTTGCAGGTTTTTGTCATCCCTCTGCCGGAGACCACTATCATGCATCCCTATATTTCCTGCCTGTTCTCACTTGCGGTAAAACCCGCCGAGTTCGCTGAATTCAAACGACTGATTGCTACGATCGTTGCGGCCACCAAGGCTGAGCCGGGCACACTGGTTTACGAATACAGCGTCAACGAAGACAACAGCACCGTGCACATCCTTGAGCGTTATAACGTCGATGCCGTGGTAAGCCACGTCGACACTACGTTTGCGCCTTTCGGCCAGCGTTTCCTGGAGCTGTGCACCATCAAGAGCCTGGTGGTGTACGGCACCCCCGACGCTGAAATCCGCAAGCGCCTGGACCCGTTCGGCGCCGTCTACATGACGCCATTCGACGGCTTCAGCCGCTGAGTTGAAACAGGGCGCAGGCTCAAGAGTGACAACCGTGTCCTGCGCATCACCCGCCCGCACAGAGATCACCATGTCCGTTATCGCCGAAGTAATTAAGTCCCGCATTTCCGCCAACAGCTACGACACTGAACGCTCCTTGACGGACGCCCAGGTCGCCGAGCTGGTCAACCTGGCCACCCACGCCCCTTCCGCTTTCAACCTGCAAAACTGGAAGTTCCTGGCCGTACGCAGCACCGAAGCCAAAGCGCGTCTGCTGCCATTGGCATTCGGCCAGCAAAAGATCATGGACGCCGCCGTGACGTTTATTGTCTGCGGCACCCTGAACCCGCATGTCACCCTGCCCGCCGCATTGAAGCCGACCCTGGATGCCGGAATCATTGACCAGTCGATCTACGACATGTGGTTGGGTGCGGCCCAAGGCATGTACCAGGAAAACGCTCAATTGCAGCGCGACGAAGCCATTCGCTCTGGCTCGCTCGCCGCGATGACCCTGATGTTGGCCGCCAAGGGCCAAGGCCTGGTATCGACCCCCATGATCGGGTTCGATCAGGCTGCGGTGGCCAAGGAGTTCGGTCTGTCGGAGGAAGAAGTACCTGTGATGTTGATCACCGTTGGCTACCCGGGCTCGGCCAACTGGCCACAAAAACCGCGTAAAGCCGTGAACGACGTATTGCAGTTCGTGTAAGCCCTCGCCACTGTGCGTGCCTGGTTCACGCCAGGCATGCCATGGCCTGGGTCAATCGCCTCAACCCTGACCTGCCACAGGCTGTGAAACACAAATGCCATGATTCAAACCCCTGCTTCGTTACGCGCCATCTTAATCGCTGCCTGCCTGGGCTTTCTTGTCGTGCAACTCGACGTCAGCGTAGTGAACGTCGGGCTGGGAGCCCTGAAAGCCGCCTTTAACGCCGACCTCACCGGCCTTCAGTGGGTCATTAACAGCTATGCCTTGCCCTTCTCTGCCTTGCTGATCCTGGGGGGAGCCTGGGGTGACAAATGGGGGGCAAAATCCGTTTTCGCCGCGGGCTTTGCGATATTTACCCTAGCCTCCATCGGCTGCGGCTTGGCCAACAGCATGAGTGTCCTGATCACGATGCGGGTGATCCAGGGCGTCGGAGCCGCGTTGCTGATCCCCACTTCATTGACGCTGATCCGTGTGTCATTTCAAGACCCGGACCGACGTCGATCTGCCGTCGCGCTCTGGGGGGCTTGTGGCGGAATAGCGCTGGCTGCCGGGCCGGTAATCGGTGGTTTGATGATCGAGTACTTTGGCTGGCGAAGTGTCTTTCTGCTGAATATTCCAATCGGTCTGCTGGCGATCATGCTGATCCTGCGCTACGCACCCGCATCCCCTCGGGTCGATAAACACATCGATATTCCGGGCCAGATCAGTATTGCTGTGTGCCTTGCATCCTTAACCTACGGCTTGACCGAGTCGAGTGCGCAAGGCTGGAGCGCTGAGACGCTGACAGCCATGGCTGTTGCGCTGGCCTGTGCGGTAGCGTTCGTTGTGATCGAACGTCACGTCAAGGATCCCATGCTACCGACACGCCTTGCCCGCAATAAAGTGCTCGGCAGCATGGCGCTGGCCGGTGCTGCGATCAATTTGACGTTTTATGGCGCAGTGTTCGTGTTCAGTATCTACTTTCAAACCTTCCTGCACTACGACGCGTTCAAAACCGGGGTGTCATTCATCCCCTTGACGGCGGTGCTGACCCTTTCAACCCTGCTCTCCTCACGCTTCGCCAAACGCTTCAGCGCCACACGCATCATCACCACGGGCTTTAGCGTTCAGATCGCAGGGTTTCTTGTACTGTCGCAAATCACGGCGCAAGCCTCACCGTGGCTGCTCAATGGCGCACTGATGCTGGTCGGCATTGGCAGTGCAATGTCGGTGCCGTCCATTACCAATTCGATGTTGTCGTCTGTGTCCCAGCACGATGCAGGGATCGCCTCGGGGTTGATGGCTTCTGCCAGGCAGTTGGGCGGCGTGTTAGGCGTTGCCGTCTCGGGAATATTGATTGCGCATGATGACGTGGCGTCGTTCTCGCAAGGGATGGCGAACGCAATGCTGTTGTCTGCGTTCGCCTTGCTGGTCTGTATCGGGGTGAACCTGTACGTATCCCGCCAGTCCTGAAGGCCGGCTAGACGATATCGTCCACTACGCCACCGTCGACTCTTAACGAAGCGCCGGTGGTCGCCGATGCCTGCGTGGAGCAGACATGCACGATCATGTTAGCCACTTCCTCAACGCAGGCGGCACGCCATGAAAGGCGAAATCGAGCTGGCGCCCTTTGTCACCCACACCATGCCACTGGAACGCATCAATGAAGCGTTCGACCTGATGCATGAAGGCAAGTCGATCCGCACCGTCATCAAGTACTGATGTGAGGCCCGGGGGCGGCAAATCCCTGGGGCGATGCTGTCAGCGTCACGGCACATGCCGACAAGCTCGCCATTGTGGACAAGAACGCAGCCATTCCGCGCCACGCCTGCACTGCGTGCCACGCGCACCTGTACGGACGTATCGAGAACAAGGATACCGTCGACAGTCTATTCTGCAAGACTTGAATCCTCTTGATCGGGGCGCTGACGCATGAACTCACTCTGGATCGCACTGGCCATTTTTGGGTGCCTGGTTGCTGCATCACTGCTCATGATGCAGTGGTACCCCAAGCTCGCGGCCCACCACAGGGATGACGAGACCAACACGGTCATTCGTCTGGTCGCGAATATTTTTGTGGTCATGACGTCACTGGTCTTCGGGCTGATGATCAACTCCGCCAAGAACACCTTTGAGTCCATTGATGCGAATTTCCACGGGTACGCAACCAGCCTGATCATTTTCGACCGGACGCTGCGTGCCTACGGAGAAGCGACACAAGACACAAGGAGCCGCCTGGTCACTTATCTTGAACGAGCTATCGAGACCCCCTATCGCGGTGACGAAGCATTGCAGCACCGTAACAGTGAGGCGGCTAAATACCTGGACGACATCGGGAAGTCATTGACCGGTATAAAACCCCCGGATCGTTTTCACGAAACGATGCTCCAGGATATTCGCCAGCAATACCGTTCGCTCATCGAGCAACGCTGGAGGATCGTCGAGCAGTCGGAGGGGGCGATTCCCGGCCCGTTGATCGGGATGCTGGCCGCCTGGTTGACGCTGATCTTCGCGAGTTTTGGCTACCGCGCCCCCAGGAACCCGATGGTGATCGGGATGTTCATCATCTCGTCATTGCTGATCGCAGCGTCTGTTTACCTGGTGTTGGACATGGATGTGCCCTTCCATGGCCCCATCCAGATATCCGACGAGCCCCTGCGCAGGGCGCTGGCCGTCATGCAGCTCTAAAAGGTCGCACTCACCGCCGCCTATCCGGGCATCTACATGATTCTTGGCGTGACCGACCGGGCTGTCGAGTTTGTCGGTGAAGGTATCGACTTTACGTTGCGTATTGGCGAGTTACCGGATTCAACATCGATCGCACGCCCTATCGCGATGGCCACCTTGGTGACGTGTGCAGCGCTCGAGTACCTGCACGAGCATGGCGAACCACAGACACTCGACGACCTGGCCTCCCATTGCGGCGTCAACTTCTTATCCGGTCAGAGCAACAGGACCTTGCCCTGGCATTTCTCGATAAAGGGCCAGGATCGGGCGTTTGAGAGTAACGCTGGGATCACCGTGGCCGAGCATTTGGACAGTCTCAGCCTGGTAGAGATTCTGAGGCCGCATAGGCCAGCCCCTCGCCCTTTGGCGTTGCTGTACCCGAGTCGGGCGCATTTGGCGCTTGGCGGCAGGTAGCCGATTGTTGTCTGTCGTGAGGGGCAGCAATCGGCCAAAAGCGGACGGTCGGATCAGGTCCAGTTTGGCACTAAAAAAGGCGGTCGATCGACAAACCTCACCTGGAGCCTTAGGCTCAACTACAACACAAATCTTAAAACAAGCAGCGACTGTCGCCGGTAAAAGAAAAGTCGCTTGCCCCAAGGTATTCCAAGGAGTGGTATGGGCATTTTGGATCGGTTGTTTGGTGGGCGCTTTACCATGCCTCCACCCGAGGAAACTAACCTTAGCGCTTCAGCGATCATGAAAGAATTACGGCCCGGCCCACCCGATCCCGCACAGAAAAAGGCACTCGAGACTTTTGCCCTGGCGCTGTTGGCGGTGGTTCCAGAAAAAGAAGGCGCCAGACTTGTCAGGCGCGTCATGCGCAGATACGCGATGGGAGATGACGCATGCAGTGCTTTCACAGATGGATTGTTGGATGGTTCAAAGGCACAAAAACTTGAACACCTCGTTTTAATGAGCCTGGATTGGAAAGGTTTTGATGGGTTTGAATATCAGGTTCCTTATCTGGTTAGCGCCAACCAATTGAAAGAGCCCTACGTCTACGTGCGAAACGGTGCCTCATCAATGCCAGAGGTGCTTGATGAGTTCGACCGATGGTTGGTTCGGTTTGGTAAACGTTATCTTCACTTGGACTCCGGTGGTGAAAATTACGATGGTTTTATTGTTGACGCTGACCGGGTGGAAGAGACCATTGAGTTGGCCAGCCGTGCGGGCATTAAAGTCAGTCTCGAGAACTTCTGACGTTGAGCAGTGCATAAGCGAAAATGGGCGGTGTGACGACCGTGGTGTCAGTGTTTACGAAAGGCCGCTGTGGGTCGATTCCGGTCTGTTTCGACTGACTGGTTTGGGTCGATTACTGCCCGTCGCGAAAGGCAGCAACCGGACCAAAGCGGACTGTAGACAGATAGCTGCTGGCATTCCTACGCTGGCATTCTAGTAATCACACACCACTGAAAAGGAACATTCATGTTGGTCATTCAAATTGATCGGGATGGCGTGCATGCAGGGGATGATCTGGAAAGTCGTAGGACATCAATCAGGCTTGATCCAGCAGTAACACTGCGCGCTTTGTTCGAAACGATCCAAGGTATGGGTTACCTGCCTGGCATCAGTGGAGGCAAGGCGACGTGGATTATTTGTTCGTCTGGCAAACACATAGGTGTTTTAGCTCAGCAATGGCCAGAAACTAAATTGTTAATCCCCGCCGAGAGCTTCCTGAGTCAGTATTTTGGGGATACCGAACCTCGCCTTCTGTTCAGATATTGGTGCCAGGCAGATCCAGACCATGTCTTTTCACAGATCAAAGCTGGAAATGAACCGCCGTCTCGATTTTAGGACTGGCGGGGGCTACCTACTGATCAAGAAGCTAATATGTCTGCTTTGGGTTGTGGCGGCCTGTTGCAAAGGTGAGCTACCGATCTATAGCTGCATCCTTTCGTTATCAGAATCAGGTCGAAGGCTCACACCGATAAGCTAAAGTTTTTCGTACACCACCTCGAATTCTTCACCCAGTTCCTGTTGGACGGATTTCAGTAATTTAGCGGCGGCCTCGTCAAATCTTGCGTAATCGTCTGCACTCCAAGGGCCGGGATCAGGTGGATAGTCCCAGTTCAGCGAGGTGTCATGCCACTGTGAAAGCTCTTTAAGCATTGCCTGTACTTCGTTACTGAGTGGTAGTCTCTCTTCAATAGGCCCTACAGAAAATTTCTCCCGGGCAATAGTGTTTCCACACCAAAGGCAGCCTCCGCCCCATTCGAACATTAAGCGAACTCGATAGCGTTTTGCCCTCATCATTGGGCTCCATTTTTTTGTGGGTAAATGGTGCGCACAATAGCGCTGGCAAAGATATCCACGCTAGGCAGGCAACTGTTACGACAGTCAGCAATGGGCCGTTTTCTGTCTGTCCCTAGGGGCAGAAAACGACCCTTAGCAGACGTTAGAGCAGGGTAAATAAATTCCTCCCCTTTCTCCGCAGACTGAAACAGCACGGCGTTTACAAGCCTACTGGCGCCGGGCAAGACAGGATTGATTAAGGCTCAGTGTGATGACACGAATGGCGACGGGGTTGTCGGTGCCGGCAACGCATAAGTCTGTTTCATCCATGCCACCTCCGCTATCGGTGTGCGGCCGAAGAGGCGCTTGAAGTCGCGGCTAAATTGCGAAGCACTTTCATATCCCACCAGAAATGCCGATTTGGCCGCTGTCAGGTCATTACGCAGCATCAGTAATCGCGCTTGATGCAACCGCGTCGACTTGAGGTACTGCATAGGCGAGGAATCCGTCATCTTACGAAAATGTAGATGAAAGTTAGGCACACTCATCTGCGCTTCCTGGGCCAGGGCTTCTACATCCAGATGCTCGTGGTAACAGCGGTGGATTTTGTAAATGGCACGCGTCACCTTGCCGAATTGACCCCGCTGGGCGATGGCCGCGCGTAGGGTGTTGCCTTGTTCGCCGGTGAGGATGCGGTAGTAGAGTTCGCGCAACATCGCCGGGCCAAGGATTTGCGCGTCGGTGCGGTCGCCCATGACTTCCAGAAAATGCAGGGTGGACTGGCGTAGCGGTTCATCCATGGGCGAGGCGTACATGCCCATAGGCTGAGCCACTCTTATGTTCCATACCTTATCTACCTGCTCAATTAGCTCGCCGGCCAGGGCGAAATCCAGACGCAGGTAAATCGCCAGCATTGGCTCCGCCTCGCTAGCATCGGTCTCCATTGTAAAAGGCACTGGCACCGACACCACCAGATAATGCTGGGCGTCATAGACGTAAATTTCATCACCCAGATAACCGCGTTTCTGCCCCTGACAGAGAATGACAATTCCCGGCTCATACAAAACCGGCGTGCGCGTCAGCGGCCGGTTGGAACGCAGAAAACGCACATCATCCAGCGGGCTCAGGTTGTAACCCTCCAACGGTGCAAGCTGGCTCATCAACTGCACGATACGCGCTGTGCTCGGGTTCTCGGGTTTCTGCATCAACTATACGTCCTCCCCTTTCATGCTCAGCCGTCCGTAGAACAGCTAAGCGTCTCCCATTGCTCAATACTCTCCGCCGTCCGGTGCAGCTTGTCACGCACCAGAGCCAGGGCATCGCTGCCCAACAGCAGGTGAGCCGGTGGGTTGGGGCTCGCGATAATCGTCAGCATCGCGCGTGCAGCTTTTTGTGGATCGCCCAGTTGTTGGCCGCTTTTTTCCTCACGGGCTTTTCTTACCGGGTCGAAAGTCGCATCGTAGTCACTGATGCTGCGCGGCGTACGCTGCATCGAACGACCTGCCCAGTCCGTTCGGAACGACCCCGGCGCCACAGCCGTGACAAAAATATTGAAGGGTGCAAGCTCCTTGCTCAACGTGTCAGAGATGCCCTCCAGCGCAAATTTGCTGCCGCAGTAATAAGCAATGCCCGGCATGGTGATATACCCGCCCATGGACGTGATATTAAGGATATGCCCCGCCCGCCGCTGGCGAAAATACGGCACGAATGCCTTGGTCATCGCCACCGCGCCGAATACATTGACGTCGAACTGGCGGCGCATTTCCGCCAACGACGACTCCTCGAAAATCCCCTCGTGGCCATACCCCGCGTTGTTAACCAGCACATCCACAGGGCCAAACTGATCCTCAACAGCGGCGACCACTGCGTCAATGGCATTAAAGTGGGTAACGTCCAGCACCACACAATGGGCCCGACCAGGCGAGAGCGCCTGGAAGATTGCCAAAGATGATTCGCTGCGGACAGTGCCGATCACTCGATGGCCTTGGGCGAGAGCTTCCTTAGCCAGGGCCTGGCCAAAGCCGCTACTCACGCCGGTGATAAAAATGGTTTTTTCTGCACTCATGGGACGCACTCCTGAAGATATAAGGTGAGGCCATGCTAGGGCGGAGAGGGGTTGGGGACTATGCCGAATTGGATTTTAGTATTGCCTGATTCTATCGAAGTGCTCGGTGAGCAACCTGAAGTCTGATGACAGGAAACGAGACCAAAGGAAGAAAGGGAACGGATTTCTCTACCCTGCTTTGAACGTCAACTATTGGCCGATAGGAGCCAATTAAACCAGCCCACCCCTCCTAGTTATCTACCCCAATACACCCACCCAACACCACCGGCAACCTCTCCTGCAAAAAAACCACCCAAGTACGCACCTTCGCATCCAAAAACCGCCGCGACGGGTACACCGCGAAAATCGTCCGCTCACGCAGCCGATACTCCGGTAGCAGCCGCACCAGCGAGCCGTCCTTCAGCGCCGGGTACGCGCTGAAAAACGGTAGCAGGCTGACCCCCATCCCCTCTTGCGTAGCCTTGACCATCGCATCGGCAACGTTGGTCCTGAAGGTGGTGCCGGGCGGAATGCTGATGGCGCCCGCCTCGTCCTGGAACAGCCATTCATCCTCCTGGAAGTCCTGCAGGTGCAGGCGTCGATGCTCCAGCAGTTGGCGGGGATGTTCCGGTACGCCGTGCTTGGCCAAGTAGCCGGGGGCTGCGCAGGGCACACTGAACAGTTGGCCGATGGTCTGGCTGACCAGGGCGGAATCCGGGAGTGCGTGGGCGATGGAGATGACGACGTCGTGCCCTTCTTCGAGGGGGTCGGGGGTGTGTTGGGAGAGGGTCAGTTCCAGGGATACGTCGGGGTGGAGTTCGCTGTACCGTGCGATCAAGGGGGTGATGAGTACGCCCAGGCCGCTCATGCAGTGCACGCGCAGGTGCCCGCGGGGGTTGAGGTGGGCGCCGCTGGCTTCGGCGCTGGCGTCCCTGACGTCGTCGAGGATGCCACGGCAGCGCAGCAGGAAGCGTTCGCCGGACTCGGTAAGGCTCAGGCGCCGGGTGGTGCGCTGCAGCAGGCGCGCCTGCAGATGGTGTTCGAGGTCGGCGACCAGTCGTGAGACTTGCGCTCCGGAGAGGTTCAACACCTCTGCCGCTGCAGCAAAACTGCCGCTGTCGACCACTTGGACAAATACCCGCATGCCGTTGAACAGGTCCATCAGCGGCGGGCCTTTATTGCTACATAATGCGTACGGGTCATTTACCGGTTCCTGTCTTTAACGCGGCGCTGCAGCCACTACACTGGAGCCTACTGACAGAGGACCCCAGCATGAATATTCGATTTCTCAGCCTTATCCTGCTGTTCACCGCCACCGGGGCTTTCGCCGCCGGCAGCAATGACAGCCAGCCGCTGGATATCCAGCACATCGTTTCCATCACTGCGGTGCCCGGCAGTTGCCAGGTGGAGCCCGCCACCCTGGTTTATCTCGACAGCCAGGGCACAAGCCACACCATTGAATACACGGTGATGGGCACCTGCCAGGGCGGGGTTTAAAGCAGCTTCCAGGTGTAGCTGAGGATCAGCCGGTTCTCGTCGATGTCGCTGCGGTAGTTGGAACGCGCCATCACATTGCGAATCCGAATCCCCAGGCCGCTGAGCACGCCGCTTTGCACCGCGTAACCGATGTCGAGGTCACGCTCGCGGTCCTTGCCCTCGTAGCCAGCCCCCGTGTTCACGTTGTCGCCGGTGATGTAGCGCACGGTGGTGGTCAGCCCCGGCAGGCCCAGCGCGACAAAATCATAGTCGTAGCGCACTTGCCACGAACGCTCGTCGGTGTAGGCAAACTCGTAGGTGGGCACCTCGTTACCCAGCGGGGTGATGTTGGCAAACACACGCGGGAAGGCACTGTCGCCGTACATCGCCTGATAACCGAGGTAGAAGGTGTGGCCGCCTCGCTTGGCCGACAGCAGCGAGAAAAACGCCTGGTTGTCGATCTTGCCAAGCAATTGGTCACCGTCCTGCCGCGCATCGTAGTAACCCAGGTTGGCCCCCAGCACCCACGATCCGATCGGCTGGCTGTGCTTGAAGCCGACAAAGTCCTGGGCGTAGATGTCCTTCAGTTGGCCGTGCCAGAGGCTGACGCTGGTGCGGTTACTGTTGAAGGCGTAGTCGCCGCCCAGGTAGTTGAAGGCATCACTGTCGGCCGTGCGTTGCGGCACATGACCGAGCATGGCGATCATCTTTTCGTCCCCGGCCTCGTTACGCAGGCGGGTACTGGTCAAGTGCCCGGCCTGCAGTGTGAGGCCGCTGATCTCGCTGGAACTGATGCTCAGCCCCTGGTAGCTCGGCGGCAGCAGGCGAATGTCGCTGAAGGCAAGCACCGGCAGGTTGGGCTGCAGTTCGCCGACCTTCAGCTCGGTCTTGGACAGGCGCGCCTTGAAGGTCAGGCCCAGCCGGCTGTAGTCGTCGGCGGCGCGCCCGTCGTCCTTCACCGGCAGCAAGCCGGTATTGACACGATCGGGGCTGCTGTCGAGCTTGAGGCCCAGGGTGCCCAGTGCATCCAGGCCGAAGCCTATCGGGCCTGGGGTATAACCGGACTTGTAGGTGAGGATGAAACCCTGGCCCCACTCCTCTGCCCGGGATTGTTTGTTGGCCCCGACGATGTCGGAGAAATCGCGACTGAAGTAATAGTTGCGGGCTTGCAAGGTGGCCGTGGAATCCTTGAAGAAACCACCCTCGCCAGCCGTCGCCGCAAGGGGCATGCCCAGCAGGGCAAGCCAGATACGTTGTGTGTGCATGTCGTTGCTCTTAGTTATTGTTATCGACGGTGGGTGCAGGTCACAGCGCCTGTGCGGTCGGAAAGGCCACGCGGTTGCGTCGCTCATTCAGGGCGAACACCGTCATCGCCAGTGCCGCGATGGCACCAGGAATGGCAAAGGCCATGAAGTTCAGTTGCAGCGGCAGCTCGATCGCCATCAGCGCACCGCCCAGCAGCGGTCCGACGATCGCACCGTTGCGGCCGATGCCGGAGGCCCAGCCCAGGCCCGTGGCGCGTATCGACAAGCCATACAGTTGCGCCGCCCCCGCATACAACAGGATCTGCGTACCGATGGTGGTCGCCCCTGCAACAAAGATCAGCAGGTACAACACCGGCATCGGGCTGTTGATGCCCAGCAGGCTGATCGAGATAACCCCGGCAATAAAGAACGCGATCGTCACGGTCACCAGGTTCATTCGGTCGCCCAGGCGGCCGCCTATGAGGGCGCCCGCCATGCCCCCCAAGTTCAAGGCCACCAGGAACGACAGGCTCGACCCCAGGCTGTAACCGGCGCCGGCCATCAGCTTGGGCAGCCAAGAACTCAGTGCGTAGACCATCAGCAGGCAGCAGAAAAACGCCGTCCAGATCATTGCCGTGCGCACCGCCAGGCCATGGCGAAACAGCTCCACCACCGAGGCGCCTTTGCCCTTGATGTCGGTGACGACCAACTCATCTTCGGCGTTGATCAGGGTGCCCGGCGACAGGCGAGCGAGCAGAGCGCGGGCCTGTTCCGTGCGGCCCTGGCGGATCAGGAAGCCAATGGATTCCGGCAGCCAGTACACAATCAGCGGCAACAGCAGCAGCGGGATCACCGCGACAAAGAACATCGACGACCAGCCGAAGTGCGGCAGCATGAAAATCCCTACGCTGGCGGCCAGCATGCCGCCCAGGGAGTAACCGCTGAACATGAACGCCATCAGGGTGCTGCGGACTTTTTTCGGTGCGTATTCATTGATCAGCGCGGCGGCGTTGGGCATCAGCCCGCCGCAGCCTAGCCCGGCGATGAACCGGCAGATGCCGAACTCGGTGGGGCTGCTGGCGAAGCCATTGATCACGGTGGCGACGCTGAACAGCGCGAAGCAGAACACAATGCCTTTCTTGCGGCCGAAACGGTCCGCCAGGGTGCCGAAAATCAGCGCACCGAACATCATGCCGAACAACGCGTAGCTGCCCAGGGCGCCAGCCTGCAAGGGCGTGAGCCCCCACTCGCGCATGATCGACGGCAGGACCACGCCGTAGATGAACAAGTCATAGCCGTCAAAGATCAACAGCACCGCACACAGGCTCACGATCAGCCAGTGGAAGCGGTTGAACGGAGCGTTATCAATAATCGAATGGACATCATGAGTACGCATGGCAGTGCTCTCTTTATTGTTGTTGTGAGTCAGTGTCTGCAGGTAGAACGCGCTTCAGCCGAGGTCGCCACCGCCCACCGGCAAGGTCACGCCGGTGATATAGGAAGCTTCGTCGGACGCCAGGAACAGGATCGCGCCGGCCTGTTCGTCGATGCTGCCGTAACGCTTCATCGGGCTACTGTCGAGGGTCTGGTCGACAATCTGCTGGTACCACACGCGCTCCTGCTCGCTCTGCGGCTGGCTGTTGCGCGGGATGCGCCGTGGTGGTGCCTCGGTACCACCAGGCGCGGTGGCGTTGACGCGAATGCCGCTGCCGGCGGTTTCCAGGGCCAGGCAGGCAGTGAGTGCATTCACACCGCCCTTGGCCGCACCGTAGGGCACGCGGTTGACTCCACGGGTGGCGACGGACGACACATTGACGATGGCGCCGCAGCCCTGTCCCAGCATGTACGGCAGCACGCAATGGCAGCACCACAGCGTCGGGAACAGCGAACGGCGCACTTCAGCTTCGATCTCTCGTTCGGCGTAATGCTCGAAAGGCTTGGCCCATATAGTCCCGCCGACGTTGTTGACCAGAATGTCGATACGCCCGAACTGCGCCTGGGCCGCGGCCATCACCCGCGCGCACTCGGCGTGCTGTTCAAGGTCCGCAGTCAGCAGCAGTGCGCGTGCATGCTGCAACTCATGCACGAGCTCGGAGCGATCCACTGCCACCAGCCAGGCGCCCTCCTCCAGCAAGCGCTCGGCGACGCGACGGCCAATGCCCTGGGCGGCGCCGGTGACCAGCGCGACTTTGTTGTTGAAACGTTGAGTCATGGGCAGGTCCTCAGGCGGCATCGCTGCTGGCAATGGCGTTGGGGGTGAATTTCTCGTAATGGAAACTGGCCGGGCTCACGCCGTGCGTCTTGAAGTGTTGGCGCACCGCATCGACCATGGGGGGCGGCCCGCACAGGTACACGTCGACATCACCGTCATTGAGCACCTCGCTGGCCATGTGCTGGGTGACATAGCCCTGGCGGGGATGCGCGGTCTGTGGGTCGGCCACGCAGGTCACGAAGTTGAAGCCGGGCAACCGCGCACTGAACGCCTGCAGTGCCTCGACCATCACCAGGTCCTGGTCCCGCGTGACGCCGTAGATCAGCGTGATCGAGCAGGTTTCCCGACGCTGTGCGAGCACTTCAAGCATCGACAGGAACGGCGCCAGCCCGGTGCCACCGGCTAACAACAGGATTGGCCGCGCCACTTCACGCAGGAAGAAACTGCCCAGTGGCCCAGTCATCGGCACGCTGTCACCCGGCTGGGCGCGTTGCAGCCAGCCGCTCATCAACCCGCCCGGCACGTGCTTGATCAGAAAACTCGTGCGCCGCTCACCCGGGCCGCTGCTGAACGAATACGAGCGCGTCTGCCCGCTGTCGGGCACGCCAATGTTCACGTACTGGCCGGGCAGGAACACCGGCGCCTGATCCAGTTCGAAACTGACCTCCAGTGCGGCATCGGCGTGGCGGGTGATTCCGGTCAGCGTCGCGGCAAAATGCGTGGTGCCGGTCTTGCAGGCGCTGGCCGGCACCGGAACGGCGATGACGCAATCGGACTGCGGCACCATCTGGCAGGTCAGCACCTGGCGCGCCTGCGCCTCATCCGCGCTCAAGGCGTCTTCGATGTAATCGTCGCCCAAGTCATAGGTGCCGGTTTCGCAATGGCATTTGCAGGTGCCGCACACGCCGTCCGAGCAGTCCATGGGCAGGTTGATGCGTTGGCGGAAGGCCGCGTCGAGTACCTTCTCGCCCTCCTTGCAATCGATGAAACGCGTGACCCCATCTTCGAAGTTCAGGGCAATGGCGTACGTCATGGCAGTGTCCTCAGATGTGGTAGATGTCGATGACCTGGTGGATGTAGTCGTTTTTCAGCACCACCTTCTTGCGCGTGATCAGCGGCTGTTCGGCGCGCGTATCGAGGCGGTAGAACGAGGTACCGAAATAGCTGTCCGTGGTCTTGTAGCGGTGACTGAGGGTGTGCCAGTTGAATCGCAGCTCCACCTGCGCGCCATCGTCGGCGAGCACTTCGAGGTTGCTGATCAGGTGCACGGTGCGCGGCTCCGGTGTGCTGGCGCTGGAGCGCTCGGTCTTGATCCGGAAGATGCGGTCTTCGAGGCCGTCGCGGCTCGGGTAATAGATCAACGAGATCTCACGTTGCGGGTCTTCGGTGAGGGTGTCGTGATCGTCCCAGGCGGGCATCCAGTATTCGACTTTGGGTGAGTAGCACGCCAGCCACTCATCCCACTGGCGGTCGTCCAGCAGGCGCGCTTCGCGGTAGAGAAAATCCAGCAGGCGGTCACGGGACTGGCTCATCACAACACCTCCCGGTCGCTGGCGATCAGGCCTTGCTGCTCGCGTTCGATTGCGCGCTGCAGGCTTTGGGCCCAATGCGCATGCTGGCGTACGAACAACCCCTCGTCTTCGGTCTTGACCCCGCTGAGCTGCGGGTGCATGCCCATGGCCTTGGCATTTTCATCCGCGCCTTCAACCCATTGCTTGGCGCCACGACTGAGGTCGTTCCACAAGGTGCTCGCGCCCTGGTAGCCGGTCTGGCAAGCGCGGAACTCTTCCAGGTCATCCGGGGTGCCCATGCCACTGACGTTGAAGAAATCTTCGTACTGGCGGATACGCGTGGCGCGCTCCTGGGCGCTCTCGCCAATCGGGGCCATGCAGTAGATCGTCACTTCGGTCTTGTCGACCGCGATGGGCCGCACCACACGGATCTGGGTGGAGAACTGATCCATCAGGTACACGTTCGGGTAGAGGCACAGGTTGCGGGTCTGGTCGACGATAAAGTCGGCACGCGCCTGGCCCAGGCGTTCGGCGAGCGCCTCGCGGTGGGCGTGCACGGGGCGCACCTCCGGGTTGAGCAGGCGCGTCCACAGCAGGATATGCCCATGCTCGAAGGCGTAGACGCCGCCCAGGCTTTTCGACCAGCCGTTGGCGTCTACGGTGCGTGTGCCTTCGGCCTCGTAGTTGCGCCGGCCCATGGTTGCCGAGTAGTTCCAGTGCACCGAGCTGACGTGATAACCGTCGGCGCCGTTCTCGATCTGCAGCTTCCAGTTACCGTCGTAGACGTAGGCCGAACTGCCGCGCAACACCTCCAGGCCCAACGGTGCCTGGTCGACCATCTGGTCGATGATCACGCGGGTCTCGCCCAGGTAATCGCTCAATTCCGGCACGTTGTCGCTGAGGCTGCCGAACAGGAAACCCCGGTAGTTTTCAAAACGGGCCAGGCGCGTGAGGTCGTGGGAGCCGTCGCAGTCAAAGCTGTCCGGGTAGGCACCAGTCTTGGCGTCTTTGACTTTGAGCAGCTTGCCCGCATTGCTGAAGGTCCAGCCGTGGAAGGGGCACGTGAACGACCCCTTGTTGCCTTGCTTGCGCCGGCACAACATGGCGCCGCGATGGGCGCACGCGTTGACCAGGCCATGCAGGCTGCCGTGCTTGTCGCGCGTGATGACCACGGGCTGGCGGCCGATCCAGGTGGTGAAGTAGTCGTTGATCTCGGGCACCTGGCTTTCATGGGCCAGGTAGAGCCAGCCGCCTTCGAAGATATGCTTCATCTCCAGGGCGAACAGCTCGGGGTCGGTGAAGATGTCGCGGCGGCAGCGAAACACCCCGGTGGCGGGATCTTCCTGAACGGACTCGCGCAGTTGCCGGGCGAGTCGGTCGAGTGTACTGGTCATGGGGCAGGCCCTCCGTTGTTCTTGTATCAGGCGCCCTCACCGTACGTGGCCGTCCTACTGGCCAATATCCCTTTTCTGCAAATCACTATCCGCCGGGCGCACGCCGCTTATCGGTGGCGTTTCCAGGTCTGCGAAGGCAACTCGCCAAAGCGCTGGCGATAGGCCTCGGAGAAGCGTCCCAAGTGCATGAAGCCATGGTCCAGCGCCACCTCGGTGACGCTGCGCGCGGTGCCCAGTTGCAGGCGTGCGTGCACCCGCTCAAGCTTGCGCCGCCTTACGTAGTCGCGGGGTGACAAGCCCACCTGGCGTTCGAACAGGCTGTACAACGAGCGCTCGCTGACCTTGGCCACTGCCATCAGTTGTTCGAGGCTGATGTCCTCGGTGAGGTGCTGCTCGACGAACTCGCGCACAGCCTCGAAGCCGCCACCCTGGGCCGGCTGGGCCACCACGCGCCGCACATTGCTGCCCAACAATGCCAGCAGCTTGTTCGCCACGATGCGCTCGTACAGGCCCTGCATATGCGGCTCGGCGGCGTTTTCCGCCTCATGGCAGATCAGCCCCAGCAACTGTGCGAACCCACCCATTTCGCTGAGCGCGTGACGGCCGGTTGCAAAGCGGATGCCCGGCTGCGGCAGGGCCCACTGCTGCTCCAGGCACGCATTTTCCAGCAGGCGCACCGGCAGTTTGATGATGAATTTTTCGCAGTCGGCGGAATAAGTCAGGTCCACCGGGTCATCCGGGTTGATCAGCAGGATCTCGCCCGGGCCGAACACATGCTCCACGCCACGGGCGTTGGAACGGCAATGCCCGGTCAGCAGAATCTGCAGGTGGTAGATGGTTTCCAGCGCCACCGAGGTGACCCGCACCGGCGCGCCATAGCTGATGCGGCACAGGTCCAGGCTGGAAAAGGTACGGTGGCTGATGCTCGCCTGCGGTCGGCCCTTGGGCGGTAGGCGGATGCAATGGCTGCCGACATGCTGGTTGACGTAGTCGGACACGGCATAGGCATCGGCACGCTGGAAAATCTGGCTGCGCTCACTCAATAGCACGGTCATGGTTGCGCCTCTTTTATAGTTATTGGCCTCAGGCTGACGCCTGGTGTGGCGACCGTCCAATATGGATAAGGTCTGAAGGGATACCCTGGAGGTATGGTGCTACAACGCCGCTCAATGATACGCACTAGGCCGCGCATCGGCGCCGTGTGCAGCGAAACGTCTTGATACGTATCCACCTCGGTGCCGATAGAGTAACCCGCGCTGTTCATGCAGCACGAGCGCCACCAACATAATAAAAACAGCTGATCTTATAAAATCTCAAAATAACAATTTCTAATAATTAGCTTATTCCAAAAAAGACTTTCCCCGCGATTTTTTATAGAGATATCTTCATATCACAGACCGACCCCATGCCTGGCGGAGGACGTACCCCCTAGCCTCCAGGTTGCCTCCATGCCAGACATCGCATTCCCCGCCCCTATCAAGAAATTTCACCTGTCACTGCTGACCAGCTCCCTGCTATTGGCCGCCGCGCCCTCCTTCGCCGAGACCGCTGCCGAAGACGCCAAGCTCGACACCGTCACCGTGATTTCCACCGGCCTGCGTGGCCAGCAGCGCACCGTGGCCGACAGCCCGGCACCGATCGATGTGATCAACAGCGACCAGTTGCTCAAGACCGGCCGCGCCGAGTTGTCAGAGGCGATTGCCGAGTTGCTGCCCTCGTTCAACTTCGGCACCAACATCGCCGGCTACAACTCGGTTACCCGCCCATTGAGCAACCGCAGCCTTGGACCGGCCTACACGTTGGTGCTGGTCAACGGCAAACGTCGGCATAACGGCGCCACGGGCCAGCGCGGTTCCATCGACAACAGCGGCGCGAATGCGGTGGATATCGACCTGATCCCGGTCAGTGCCGTGGACCACATCGAAGTGCTCAAGGACAGCGCTGCGGCACAGTACGGTTCCGACGCCGTTGCGGGGGTGATCAACATCATCCTCAAGAACACCAAGAGTGGCGGACACCTGGAAACCAGCTACGGCCAGCTGTATTCCGGCCAGGGAGAGACCATCAAGGTGGCGGGTGACCAGGGCTTCGAACTCGGCCAAGGCGGCTTCTTCCATTTCTCGACCGACGCGCGCAAACGCGGCAGTGCCTCGTGGAACGACAAGGCCGACAACACCGTGCGAGCGTTCGCCGACCCGGCCAAGCAAGCGGCCTGGGACCGGGTGGCGATCAAGAACGGCGACCCCGACCTCAAGGCCTTCAACCTCGCCTACAACGCCGAATTGCCCCTGGAAGACCTGACGCTGTATTCGTTCTCTACCTACGGCGAGCGTGATGCCGAGGCCGCCAACTACTTTCGCTTACCCACCGGCACGGCAGCGGTGCCCGAGGTGTTCCCCGACGGGTACTTCCCGCTCAACAACATCAAGGACCGCGACTACCAGTTCCTGTTTGGCGGCAAGGGCCTGCTGGCGGACTGGAACTGGGACCTGAGCACCACCTACGGCCGCAACAACGTGCACCACTCCAGCGACCTGAATATCAACCCGTCGCTGGGCACCGCATCACCGACCAAATTCGACAACCTGGCGACCTTTCGCTTTGAGCAGTGGGTCAATAACCTGGACTTCACCCGCCGCTACGACAGCCTGTTCAACCTGACGCCGCCGGTGCAGGTATCGGCGGGCCTGGAGCATCGCTGGGAGCATTTCAGCACGTTCGCGGGCGACCCTGAGGCGTACATCACCGGCACCTACCCCGCCGCTTCCGGCGCGCAGGCCGCCGTGACGATTCGCCCGGAAGATGAAGTGAGCCTGATCCGCAACAACTACGCCGGCTACCTGGACCTGGGCTTCGACCTGACCGAGCGATGGTTTCTCGACGTGGCCGGCCGGGTCGAGCATTACGACGATGACTCGGGCAATACCTTCGGCCTGAAAGTGAACTCGCGCTACGAATTGACCGACACCGTGGCGGTGCGTGGCACGGTGGGCACCGGGTTCCGGGCGCCCTCCCTGACCCAGATCGGCTACACCGTGGCCGACAACCGGGTGGCGACCGATGTGAATGGCAACGTGGTGCCGGCGGTTACACGCTTGACGCCGTCCGGCAGCAACTTGGCCAAGGCCCTCGGTGGCGACGACCTCAAGCCGGAGAAATCCCGCAACCTGGGGCTGGGCCTCACCTGGCAGCCAGCGCCACGCACCAGCATCACCGCCGATGCCTACCTGATCGACATCGACGACCGCATCGCCCTGACCAGCAACCTCTATGACCGCGGCAACGGTGCGATCAACGCCATTCTTGCCGCCCAGGGCGTGCCCACCGGCACCTGGGTCAACTACTACACCAACGCCTTCGACACGCGCACCAAGGGCCTCGATGTGGTCGCCGACCACACCACGCCGCTGGACGCCTGGGGTGATGTGCGCTGGAGCCTGGGCTTCAACTGGAACAAAACCACTATCGAAGGCACACGCGACACGCCGGCTGCGCTGGCGGGTTCGGGCGTGACCCTGGTAGGCCGCGACCGCGAAGGCGACCTGACCGACGCGTCACCCAAGACCAAGTGGATCCTGGGCGCCAACTGGAAGGTCCAGGACTTGGCCGTGAACCTGCAAACCGCCCGCTACGGCGCGGTGAAGACCCTGGCCGTCAACCCGACGGGCGATCGTAGCTTCGGCGCCAAATGGATCACCGACCTGGACATTAGCTACACCTTCGTCGACAGCGTCACCGTCAGCATCGGCGGCACCAACATCTTCGACGTACGCCCCGACAAACATGCGGTGTACAGCAACCTCGGCCTCGCGGCGTACGGCAACCCGCCGTTCTATCCAGGCGGTGGCTATTGGTACACCAAGCTGGCCTACGACTTCTGATCCACACCTTGCATGCACCCGAAACGCCACATGAGGGCACCCCATTGAATACCTCCAACTTGATGAGCCGTCTGCTGGTCCCTTGCGTCTTGGCGCTCAGCCTCGCCGCTTGCTCGCCCGGGAACGACACCCAGGCCGGCAAGACCCTGAACATCGCGTTTTTCGGCGACAACACCACCCTGGTCAGCGTCGACCCGTTCCAGGTCTATTGGCTGGAGCACCGGGTACTGCTGCGCAACGTCGCCGAATCCCTGACCGACCAGGACCCGGACACCGGCAAGATCATTCCCTGGCTGGCCAAGAGCTGGGAAGTGAGTGACGACGCGCTGACCTACACCTTCCACCTGCGCGATGACGTCACCTTCAGCAATGGCGAGCGCTTCGATGCCAAGTCGGTAAAAACCGCATTCGACAGCGACAAGGCCCTGGCCACGCAGCTGCCGGCCACCTTCGGCGCCACCTACCTGGCAGGCTTCGACCATGCCGAGGTGGTGGACGACTTCACCGTCAAGCTGGTGCTGTCCAAGCCCAACGCGGGTTTCCTGCAAGCCACCTCGACCACTAACCTGGCGATCCTGGCGCCCGCCTCCTACGCACTGACCGTGAAAGAGCGCTCATTGGGCAAGATCATCGGCACCGGGCCTTTCGTGCTGGCCAGCTACACGCCGGAAGTCGGCGCCCACCTGACCAAGCGCAAGGGTTACGCGTGGGCCTCGGCCAATATGAAGAATCAGGGCGAAGCGCACCTGGACGGGGTGGACTTCAGCTACATCCCCGAAGAGAGCGTGCGCAATGGCCTGTTCCTGCAAGGCAAGGCCGACATCCTGTGGCCACGCAACCCGTTCTCGGAAGTCGACCTGAAGCTGTTCCAGTCCAAGGGCGCAACCATCCAGAGCCGTTCGCTGCCGGGGCCTGCGCTCAATCTGTACCCCAACACCCGTGGCGAGCGCATCCTGGCGGACCAGCACGTGCGCCAAGCGTTGCAAAAGGCCCTCGACCGCAAGAGCTACGCCAGCACCGTCTACAACGCCGAGTTCCCGGTGGTAGACGGCATCTTCGATGTGACCACCCCGTATTTCAAAAGCCAGGGCGACAAGCTCGCCCATGACCCGGCCGGTGCCGAGCAATTGTTGGATCAAGCCGGTTGGGCCAAGGGCGCGGACGGTTACCGACAGAAAAACGGCAAGCGCCTGACACTGAGCTACAACATCACCCCGGCCGAAACCGCCGGCGACGTGCTGATCCAGGACCAACTGCGCAAGGTCGGCATCGAGTTGAAGCTCAGCGTGGTCACTCGCGCCGAATGGGTCGCTAACAACGCCGCGGGCAACTATGACCTGACCATCAACTACATGACCCGCGCCGACCCGATCATCCTGCAAACCATCCTCGATCCGCGCAGTGCCAACAGCTCCACGGTCGCCACCAACACCTATGAGCCGGCGGTGCTGGAAAAAGCCAAGGGCTTGTTCGATGCCGGCATCACCGCGACCCAAGGGCAACAGCGCGCGGCGGCCTATGGTGACCTGCAGGACCTGCTGATCGACGAAAGCTCGGCTTTCCCGGTGTATGAGCGCGTGTGGCAAGCCGCGACCTCGCCCAAGGTGAAGAACTTCCGCTGGACCGCCGAGGGCTTCGCGCTGCTGGGCGACATCGAGATCGGCACACCATGAGCCGCTATCTGATTGGCCGCGTTGGCCAGGCCCTGCTGGTGCTGTGGGGGGCCTATAGCATCACGTACTTCATCCTGTATCTGCTGCCGGGTGACACCTTGTCGATCATGCTCAGCGCGTCGGGCATGGAGGCCGACTCGCTGTCGGTAGAGGACTTGGCCAAGGCGCGGGCTTACTACGGCCTGGACAAGGGCCTGTTCGAACAGTATGTCGACCTGCTGCTAGGGGCGCTGCGTGGTGACTTCGGCCAGTCACTCTCGCTCAATCGCCCGGTGGCCGAGCTGCTTGCCGAACGGCTGCCGCAGACCTTGTCCCTGGCCGGCCTGGCCATTGTGCTGTCACTGCTGGGCGGGATCGGCCTGGCCTACCTGACCGCCTACATCCGTTGGCAACCGCTGAAAAAAGCCTTGGCGCGCCTGCCATCGCTGGGGTTCTCGGTGCCGGTGTTCTGGATGGGGTTGCTGCTGATCCAGGTCTTTGCCTTCGGTCTCGGCTGGTTTCCCGCCACCGGCAGCCGGGGCGTTGAGAGCCTTGTGCTGCCGGCTATCACCCTGGCGATTCCCAGCGCGGCGGTGTACGCCCAGGTGCTGCAACGCAGTTTCCAGGGGGTCTGGAAAGAGTCGTATATCGCCACTGCCTACGCCAAGGGCCTCAGCCGGCGCCAGGTGCAGGCGCGCCATGGTTTCAAGAATGCTGCGCTGCCGGTCCTTACCCTGATCGGTTTGCAGGTCGGCAATACGGTGTCCGGCGCGGTGTTGGTGGAGACGATCTTCGCCCGCTCCGGCATCGGTCGCCTCGCCCAGGAAGCGGTGTTGCGCCAGGACATTCCGGTGGTGCTGGCAATCGTCGCGGTGTCGGCGGCGGCATTCGTACTGGTGAACCTGCTGGTCGACCTGCTCTATCCGTGGCTCGACCCGCGTATCTCTCACACGCCAAAGGTGTCCTAGATCATGACCATCCTTGAGCAGAACCTGGGGCGCAACGCCCGCCCGGCCAGTCCTGCCCTATGGCAGCGCCGCAGCCGCCTGCAACGTGCGACGGCAGGGGTGTTGCCACTGCTGCGTCGACCGGGGTTCAGCCTGGCCCTGCTGGTGGTGCTGTTTGCGCTGGTGGCGGCCGTGGCCCCGCACTGGTTGAGCAGCTTCGACCCCTATGCCACGTCTCCCATCGACAAGCTGCGCGCCCCCAACCTGAGCCACTGGTTCGGCACCGATGAGCTGGGCCGCGACCTGTACACGCGGGTGGTATTTGGCTCCAGCCTGTCGGTGCTCGCGGCAGTCCTCGCTGTCGGTATCGCGCTGTTGGGCGGCCTGGGCCTGGGCATCCTCTCGGGCTTTGCCGGTGGCCGCATCGATGCAGTGATCATGCGCTTCGTCGACGTGCTGCTCGCCCTGCCCGGCCTGTTGCTGGCGCTGGCCATCGTCACGGCAATCGGCTTCGGCACTGTGCCGGTGGCCATCGCCGTGGGCATCGGCATCATCCCGGGGTTTGCTCGTACCACCCGCGCCGAAGTGCTGCGGGTCAAGACCCTGCCCTACGTCGAGGCCGCGCGATTGGGCGGCGCAAGCTGGGGGCGCACCTTGCTGCGGCATATCCTGCCCAATGCCTGGGGGCCGGTGGCCGTGCTGGCGACCCTGGACTTTGGCGCGGCCATCCTGGCCACGGCCGGCTTGAGTTTTCTCGGTTTCGGTGCCGCGCCACCGGCAGCCGAATGGGGCACCTTGATTGCCAACGGTCGGCACTTCCTGATCACAGCCCCGTGGGTGTCACTGTTGCCCGGTCTGTTCCTGGTCGCCGTGGTGTTCAGCCTCAACCATATCGCCCGCACTTTCGAGGAGATCCAGCGATGAGCGCTTTAGTGGACGTTCGCCAACTCAGTGTCACCTACGGTTCCGGCGGGCACGTCAATCACGCGGTACGCACGCTGTCGTTCGCCATCGCCCAGGGCGAGACGGTGGCGATCGTCGGCGAGTCTGGCTCCGGCAAGTCGACCCTGGCCAATGCCATCCTCGGCCTGCTGCCGGACACCGCGCAGATCAGCGCGGGGCAACTGTGGGTGGACGGCAACGACCTGACGCACGCCAACGAGCGCCAGAAGCGCACCCTGCGTGGTCGTACCGTCGGCCTGGTGCCCCAGGACCCGATGGTCAGCCTCAACCCGACCCTGCGCATCGGCCAGCAAATCGCCGAAGCGCTGATATTGGCCAAGGGCAAACGTTACCCTGCGGTGGATGCCGACATTGTCGAATTGCTGCAACAGGTGGGCATCGACAAACCCGTGCTGCGCGCCCGCCAGTATCCCCATGAACTCTCCGGCGGCATGCGCCAGCGGGTGCTGATCGCCATCGCGTTGGCGGGCAACCCGCGCCTGATTATCGCCGACGAGCCTACCAGTGCCCTCGACGTTACGGTACAGCGCAAGATCCTCGACCACCTGCAACGCCTGGTCAGTGAGCGTGGGATATCGCTGTTGATCATCACCCACGACCTGGGCGTGGCTGCCGACCGCGCCGACCGGATCCTGGTGATGCAGCAAGGCGAACTCGTCGAGCAAGGGCCGCCAGGCCAGATCCTCGGCGCGCCAAAGCATGACTACACCCGCGCGCTGATTGCCGCCGCTCCGGCCTTCGCCAAGCGTCGCGAGCCGTTGGTGCGCATTGACCCGGCGCAGGAACCGATACTGAGCCTGCACAATGTGGGCAAGACGTTCGTGCTGCCCAAGGTCAAGGGGGAGGACTCGACGTTCGTGGCCCTTGAGGACCTCAACCTGCAGGTTTATCCCGGCCAGACACTCGCGATTGTGGGCGAGTCCGGCTCGGGCAAGAGCACCGCGTTGCGCATTGCACTCGGCCTGGAAAAACCCACACGGGGTCGGGTCTGGTTCGAACAGCAGGACGTCACCGACCTGAGCTGGCGCGAATTCCGTCCGCTGCGCCAGCGCCTGCAACTGGTGCAACAAAACCCGTTTGCAGCGCTCGACCCACGCTTCACGGTGTTCGACAGCATTGTCGAGCCACTGGTGTCGTTCGGTTTGCTCAAGGGGCCGGCCCTGGAACAGGCGGCGCGGGAGTTGATCAGCCGTGTGCACCTGCCGGTGAGTTACCTGGACCGCCTGCCGCGTGAACTGTCTGGCGGCCAGTGCCAACGCGTCGCCATCGCCAGGGCCCTGGCGTTGAAACCTGACCTGTTGCTGCTGGATGAGCCCGTCAGCGCTTTGGATGTCTCGGTGCAGGCGCACATTCTTGATCTGCTCCAAGAGCTGCAACGGGAGATGGGCATCGCCTATGTACTGGTGTCCCACGACCTGTCGGTGGTGGCCAACTTCGCCCATGCCGTGCTGGTGCTGCGCAATGGCCGGGTGATTGAACAGGGTTCGGTGGAGCGGATATTCAACCAGCCGGTGAGTGATTACACGCGGGAACTGATTGCGGCGATTCCAGGGCGGCAGGTCACGGCAACGGCGGCGTGATCACCCATTTGCAACTGCGACAGTTGCAACAAACCGCCAAAGAACACGTCGACCCTCTTCGCAGGCGCTGTCCCAATTACAGCGCAGGTCACTTTGAGTTGCGACAGCAGCGGCCGACGATGTGCAAGGAATCGCCTTGGGAGTCCATTTCAAGTCCGATGCCGGTGGGCCAGTCCTGGTGGCATCGGCACGGCGTACGAGCTACCCGCCGCCCTGATAACCAAGGGCAGGTTTCGAGACCTTCATGAGGCGACGCAGGTTCCTTGCACGCTCAGCAACAGTCCTTTGCCATTAAGCCCATTGATAGCCCCCTAACGAAACCCCCATGCTAGAGGGCTAATCGCTCGCTTATATCATTCCGAATGATAGTTACCTTTGCTTCATTCGATTCGTGACATAGCACATCGCCGCGCATGATCCGCCCATCTCAAATACATTGGCGGATGCACCTCATGGAACAGTCACTCAAACATTTGCGCTTCCCCCTGGCGATCCTGGCCGTGGTGGTGATGAGTGCGTGCGGCAAGACCCCGGAACAAGCGGCCGCCATGCCAGCTGCCAAAGTCAGCGTGGCCAAGGTGCTGGAACAACCGGTCAACGAGTGGGATGAATTCACCGGTCGCCTGGAAGCCCCGGAAACCGTGCAGATCCGTCCGCGCGTGTCCGGCCAGATCGATCAGGTAGCGTTCACCGAAGGCGCCCTGGTGAAAAAAGGCGACCTGCTGTTCCAGATCGACCCGCGTCCGTTCCAGGCCGAAGTGCGCCGCCTTGAGGCCCAGCTTGCCCAGACCAAAGCCGCCGCCACTCGCAGCGATAACGAAGCGCAACGTGGCGAGCGCCTGCGCCAGAGCAACGCGATCTCCGCCGAATTGGCAGACTCGCGCACCACCTCTGCCCAGGAAGCCCGCGCCGCCGTCGCCGGGATCCAGGCGCAGTTGGACCTGGCCAAGCTGAACCTGAGCTTCACCCGCGTGACCTCGCCAATCAGCGGCCGCGTCAGCCGTGCCGAAATCACCGCCGGCAACCTGGTGACCGCCGACGTCACCGCGCTGACCAGCGTGGTCTCCACCGACAAGGTCTACGCCTACTTCGACGCCGATGAACGCGTGTTCCTCAAGTACACCGAACTGGCTCGCCAAGGCCGTCGCGGTGCGACGACCCCGGTCTACCTGGGCCTGTCCAACGAGACCGGCAACCCACACCTGGGCCAGATGAACTTCGTCGACAACCAGGTCAACCCCGCCACCGGCACCATCCGTGGTCGCGCCGTGTTCGATAACAGCAAGGGCGAATACACCCCTGGCCTGTACGCACGCCTGAAGCTGGTGGGCAGCGGCACCTACTCCGCCGTGTTGATCAACGATGAAGCCGTCGGCACCGACCTGGGCAAGAAATTCGTACTGGTGATGGACGGTGACAAGCCGGCCTATCGCGCGGTGGAGCTGGGTCCGAAGATCGAAGGTTTGCGCATCGTGCGCAGCGGCCTGAACAAGGACGACACCATTATCGTCAAGGGCCTGCAGCGCGTGCGCCCTGGCTCGCCGGTCGCCCCGGAAACCATTTCGCGGCCGATCTTCGCAGCGGTGCTCTCGCTGCTGATCCTGATTGCCGGTGCGATCTCGCTGTTCCAACTACCGATCAGCGAATACCCGGAAGTGGTGCCGCCGACCGTGGTGGTGCGCGCGAACTTCCCGGGCGCCAACCCCAAAGTCATCGGTGAAACCGTGGCCGCTCCGCTGGAGCAAGCCATCACCGGCGTCGAGAACATGCTGTACATGTCCTCGCAGTCGACCGCCGACGGCAAGCTGACCTTGACCATCACCTTCGCCCTGGGCACCGACCTGGACAATGCGCAGGTGCAGGTGCAAAACCGCGTGACCCGTACTCAGCCGAAGCTGCCTGAGGAAGTGACACGCATCGGTATCACCGTGGACAAGGCCTCCCCCGACCTGACCATGGTGGTGCACTTGACCTCCCCGGATCAGCGCTACGACATGCTGTACCTGTCCAACTACGCCCTGCTCAATGTGAAGGATGAGTTGGCGCGCCTGGGCGGTGTGGGTGACGTACAGCTGTTCGGCATGGGCGACTACTCGCTGCGAGTGTGGCTGGACCCGAACAAGACCGCTTCACGCAATCTGACCGCCACTGATGTCGTGACGGCGATCCGTGAGCAGAACCGTCAAGTCGCCGCCGGTACCCTGGGCGCCCAACCTGCACCGACGGCCACCGCGTTCCAGTTGTCAGTGAACACCCAGGGTCGCCTGGTAACCGAGGAAGAGTTCGAGAACATCATCATTCGCTCCGGCGACAATGGTGAAATCACCCGCCTGCGAGACATCGCACGGGTGGAGCTTGGCTCCAGCCAGTACGCCCTGCGTTCGTTGCTCAACAACCAGCCGGCCGTGGCGATTCCGATCTTCCAGCGCCCTGGCTCCAACGCCATCGAGATCTCCAACGAAGTGCGCGGCAAGATGGAAGAGCTGAAAAAGAGCTTTCCCCAGGGCATGGACTACAGCATCGTCTATGACCCGACCATCTTCGTGCGCGGCTCCATCGAAGCGGTGGTGCACACGCTGTTCGAAGCACTGATCCTGGTTGTCCTGGTGGTGATCCTGTTCCTGCAAACCTGGCGCGCCTCGATCATTCCATTGGTGGCGGTGCCGGTATCGTTGATCGGTACGTTTGCGGTGATGCACCTGTTCGGCTTCTCGCTCAACGCGCTGTCCTTGTTCGGATTGGTATTGGCCATCGGTATCGTGGTGGACGACGCCATCGTGGTGGTGGAGAACGTCGAACGGAACATCGAACTGGGCCTGGAACCGTTCCCGGCCACTGAAAAAGCCATGAGCGAAGTGACCGGCCCGATCATCGCCACGGCGTTGGTGCTGTGTGCGGTGTTCGTGCCAGCGGCGTTCATCAGCGGCTTGACCGGGCAGTTCTACAAGCAGTTCGCCTTGACCATTGCGATCTCGACGGTGATTTCGGCCTTCAACTCGCTGACATTGTCCCCTGCCCTGGCTGCAGTCTTGCTCAAAGGCCACAACGCGCCGAAGGATGGTTTCTCCAAATTCCTCGATAAGTTGCTGGGTGGCTGGTTGTTCAGACCGTTCAACCGCTTTTTCGACAAGGCCAGCCATGGCTACGTCGGCACCGTACGCCGCGTGATCCGTGGCAGTGGCATCGCGCTGTTCCTGTATGCCGGCCTGATGGTCCTGACCTGGCTGGGCTTTGCCCACACGCCGACCGGTTTCGTACCGGCCCAGGACAAGCAATACCTGGTGGCGTTCGCCCAGTTGCCGGACGCCGCGAGCCTGGACCGCACTGAAGATGTGATCAAGCGCATGTCCGACATCGCGTTGAAACAACCAGGCGTGGAAAGCGCCGTAGCGTTCCCTGGCCTGTCGATCAACGGTTTCACCAACAGCCCGAACAGCGGCATCGTGTTCGTGACCCTGAAGCCGTTCGACGAGCGTAAAGACCCGAGCATGTCCGCCGGTGCGATTGCCGGTGCCTTGAACGGCAAATACAGCAACATCCAGGAAGCCTACATGGCGATCTTCCCTCCGCCGCCGGTGCAGGGGCTGGGTACGATCGGTGGTTTCCGCCTGCAAATCGAAGACCGTGGCAACCTGGGTTACGACGAGCTGTACAAAGAAGTGCAGAACATCATCACCAAGAGCCGTACCACGCCGGAGTTGTTCGGCCTGTTCACCAGCTACACGGTCAACGTGCCCCAGGTCGATGC
>Ga0302347_1001093_pt1 | contig 35170 bp, 24 predicted proteins | sample PhyWR1_FD_202178 | JGI IMG/M metagenome (GOLD analysis project Ga0302347, IMG submission 202178) | Leaf surface microbial communities from wheat plants in UC Gill Tract Community Farm, Albany, California, United States - DLSL W.R1 (v2)... | ecosystem: Host-associated > Plants > Phyllosphere >... | reverse complement strand
AAAGCTCTGTCTGCATCCTGACGGCGTGAACCTGATTTTCTATAATGCCCTGCTGCTCTATGATTTTATCAAATTGATTACGCATAATTTCAGCATTCATCCTGTCAATGATTGTGGTATTAAGTTTAATACGTTTTGGAACAGCTGCCCCGTGATAAATCTTTATGGCAGTTTCTATCGCTTCCGGTCCGCCGGTGGGATACAGCAAAGTAGCATTGAATTTACCATCCAGCACCATTTGGATGCCGCCCTCTTTGGTATTGAGTCCGTCTACACCTATGAATCTGATCTGTTTTTCCAGGCCGCTGCTTCTGGCAATTTCCCACGCCTGAGTCGCCAACTCGTCATTGAATGCAAATACATACAAATTCTGACCTCCAAGGGAATCTATCGTCCTGCGAAAAGCGTCTGACGGCAAACCTTTGAAGGATTTTATAAGCTGTGTCGTAGGATTATTGCCTATAGCCTGCTGAAATCCCTGGCTCCTCTCTACCGAAGGTGATGAGAGATCATCGCCCTTGATTTCAATAATTTTTTTTGGTAACCTGCTGTCCGAAATAATATATTGAGCGGCCTCTTTACCAATTTCTGTATTGTCTCCACCAATATATGTCGCGTACTGTTCCGAGTTTATTTTGCGGTCCTGCATAATGACAGGAATTTTGTTTTCAGCCGCTTTCTGTATCATTGGAACCAATGCGTTGGGATCCAGTGGCGAAATAATGATGACATCTACCTTCTGGCTGATCATTTTTCTGATATCGCGGATCTGTTTCTCTGCAGAGCCATCCGCTTTTTGGATTTCCAGCTGCACTTCGGAATGCAAAGAGGCCTGGATTTCCATAGAATGGTTCATAGATTCTCTCCATGGGTGATTTCCAAGACCCTGGGAAAATCCGATTACAATTTTGTCAGACTTCTTTCCAGATTCTTTGCAGGACCAGAATATTAGTGAAAATAAAACTAAAAAAATCTTATAAACCTTTTGATAATCAGAACATTTAAAGTATTTCATGATAGAGACAATAACGCAATATTAATGAAGTAGATCCACTCCGACAATTTTTTACTACACTATTTTTTGGATAGATTTGCTATTGTGATCCGATTCCATTATTTTATGGTAACATAAGTATAAGTCGTGTTACAGGATTATAATTCTTCTTATAAATGAGGATTAATGAATATTTCTGGTCTATTATTAATGTTAATATAAAAAACAGTTATAGTAGTTTCCAGAGAGAAAGGTTCGAGGTTTGCTGCCTTAAAATTTAAAAATTACAGAATGAAAAAAAGACCACATTTTACGGCAACGCTCACGTACCTCGCTACAGAAGAAGGCGGAATTGTAACACCGGTTTCTTCGGGATTCCGGTCTATTGTGAGATTTCCTTATGATAATACAGAATTTTTGGCCAACCAGACTTTTATAGATACAGAATTGGTTTTTCCCGGAGATACCATCAATGCAGATATCAATTTGGTTGGCAATCCGGAAATTTTAGGCAAAATATATGAAGGAATGGATTTCGATCTTTTTCTTAATGACAATGCGATCGGAAATGGGGTAATTACTACTATTTATGATAAAGAAAATGACTAATGATGTCATTTAATAAACTAAAATACTTTCATTTTCAGTTCAGGGAATTTTGCTGTTAATACATTTAAAGTCTGCGATGTCTCTGCAAGAAAGTAACTTGACAAGGGCGCAAAACCCTTTTGTACACCGCTTTTATATCTTCGCCGATCTTTGTAATAGCGCCATAAAATGCCTGCTAAATATATGATGTAAAAAAAGACGGAATGCGGTTTTGCTAAAATATAAAAGTCCGAATTGTCATCCAATGTCAATCTTATGGTGCTAATCCTCCATTTTGCTACGATGGAATCAGGATAAATATTCTCAGTCTTTATTTTCATAATCTGTGCAGGCACAATCACCCTGTCATTGAGCATAAGATGATCTGTAAGAACCAATTTGTTGAGTTTGCCGCCAAATCTTCCGAAAATAATTCCTGTATCTACCAGCCAGACGGTTACCAAACTAATCCCGCCCAGGACAAAAAAAGTGCGAAGGTGATCACTGGACAGGAGTCCGGAAATCAATCCGACAAAAAAAGCCGTGGGCAGTACATTATACCATAATCTGTCTAAATAATTTCCGCTGATTCTCATTTACAGATTATTAAAAATAATGGTTTATGAAAGTTTTATCAATATTGGATTAGGACCTTAAATAAGCAGAGATAATTTCCATCACACCATAATCATCGTTGGAACCAGAGGTGAAATTTGCAGCTTCTTTTACGGAAGGATGCGCATTTTCCATCGCGTAAGAATATTGTGATTTTTGCAGCATCTGTATATCATTCATATAATCTCCGAAAGCCATCGTCTGAGCAGGGGAAATATCCAGCAAAGTCTGCAGTTTTTCGAGAGCCTGTCCCTTGTTGATACTTCTATTCATAATATCTAACCACGATTTTCCTGAAACTACAATTTCCAGATTGTATTTTTCAAACACTTTTAGATGTGGATAGAGGAATTTTTCTGCACCTTCCGGATGATAAACTGCTATCTTGAAAGCATCATCTTTCACCTCTACGGTCAAATCGTCTACTTTCTGGTTTTCTGTGTAATATCTCGTAAAATAATCAATGAATTCCTGATCATCGCTTTCATAATAGGCTTTTTTCTTTGCCGAAAGAACTGCTCTGGCGCCATCAATTTCACGGACTGCAGAGACTATTTCTTCTATCAGCCGGTGTTGCAGCTTATCTGCAAAGATCTCCTGATTTTTGTAGACTACATAACCGCCATTCTCGGCAATAAAACCAATTTCGCTTTCTATATCTTTAAAATACTGTGTAATTCCCGGCATCTGCCGCCCGCTTGCAGGCACAAAAAGGATTTCCCGCTTTTTCAGTTCCTGATAAATGGCAGGAAATTCCGGACTGATTTTGTATTCAGAATTAAGGAATGTCCCATCCATGTCCGTAACAATCAGTTTTATATCTTTCATAAATTATTATTAATCCTAATTTGATAATTAAATTAGTTTGAGCTTAATTAATTTTTAACATTAGTTGAATTGGCCTGCACTTTATAATGAACCAGAGACATGCTTTCTAATATCTCTGCGCTCTGCTCTGGCGTAATATCTCGTTGCGGTTCAGCAAGCATTTCGTAGCCTACCATAAATTTTTTCACCTCTGCACTTCGTAACAAAGGTGGATAGAAATGCATATGGAAATGCCATTCTGGATGCAATTTTCCGTCCGTTGGCGCTTGATGAATACCTGCAGAATAAGGAAATGAAATCTCAAAAAGATTATCATATTTTGTGGTCAAATCTTTTATTATTAAGGCGAACGAAAGTTTTTTAGAATCTGAAAATTCCGAGATATTTTCGGCTTTTCTTTTACTGACAATCATCGTTTCATAAGGCCAAACTGCCCAAAAGGGAACCAACGCAACGAAATGTTCATTTTCTAAAATGATTCTTTCATCAGCTTCTAATTCCTTTTTAACATAGTCTTCCAGAAGCGAACTTCCGTTTTTATCAAAATATTTTTTCAGATTTTCCTGTGTTCTCAAAACTGTCGACGGAATCGAAGATTGTGCCCAGATTTGTCCGTGCGGATGAGGATTGCTGCAGCCCATCACACTTCCCTTGTTCTCAAAAATCTGAACGTGGTTGATGTACTCCAGATTTCCCAGTTCTTCGTATTGATTTTGCCAAACGTCGACCACTTTTTTAATGTCATTAACTTCCATTTCAGGCAAGGTCAAACTGTGATTTTCGGAGAAACAGATCACACGGTTGATACCTCTTTCAGGTTTTAAAGAAAAAAAATCCGAAGATTCATCAGAAAATTCTACTTCATCTTTCATCAGAGAACCGAAGTCATTCTCGAATACAAAAACGCCTTTGTAATCTGGATTTTTGTCGCCGTTTACACGCGTATTTCCTGAACATAAATAGCAATTTGGATCGTGAGAAGGGAGTTTTTCTTCCGCAACATTTTCGGTTTGCCCCTGCCAAGGTCGATTGGCGCGTTGTGGAGATACCAAAATCCATTCATCCAAAAGCGGATTATATCTTCTGTGCGGATGTTTTTTTTGATTAAATTCCGCATTCATCTTGTTTGTATTCTCTAATTCCATCCGATATTTTTACTCTGTAAACCTTCATTTCGATGTCAAAATCTGCTTTGCATTTTGCGGTAATGTTATTAATCACTTCATCCACATTTTCATCTTTAATCAAATTAATACTGCATCCGCCAAAGCCGCCGCCCATTATTCTTGCGCCCAAAACGCCATCTTCCTTTAAAGTTTCTTCCACCATAAAATCAAGTTCTTCACAGCTCACTTCAAATTCAGTCGAAAGTCCGGAATGCGTTTCAGTTAAAAGCTTACCTAAATATTCCGCATCACCTTCAGACAAAGCTATTGCCGCTTTTTCTACTCTTTTTATTTCTTTTAAAAGATAAAGGCATCTTTTATAAGACGTCTCTCCTATTTCGGTTCTCACATTATCCAACATTTTAAATGTGAAATCTCTGAATTTCTCAATATCAGGAAAATTTTCCCACAATATTTTTTTTCCGTGATCGACATCGTTTCTTCTGTCGTTGTAACCGGAAGTGAGGTGCGTATGTTTTACACAACTGTCGAAAAGTACCAGGCTATACCCTTCCAGATTGGCTTCAAAATATTGATGATCCATAGAATTGCAATCGAGCATTATCACCTGATGTTCTTTTCCGAAGACGGAGGCAAACTGATCCATAATTCCGCACTTTACACCGGCAAAGGTATGTTCGGATTTCTGACCAATCAATGCCAGTTCTTTTTTGGTTAAATTTAAATCGAAAAGTTCATTGAGAATATAAGCAAATCCACATTCCAGAGCTGCTGATGACGACAAACCTGAACCTATTGGAATCGTACTGCTGAAAGCGATTTGCAAGCCTCCGATTTCCTTTCCCAATTCCTGAACCGCATTGAAAACGCCTAACAGATAATTTGCCCACATTTGCTCAACGGGCGTCTGTTTATGATTGATATTAAAACTGAAAGATTCATTAAAATCTTTGGCGAAAAAAGTACAGTTTTTCGAATCATCATTTTTTTTCACGGCAAAACAGATGTACTTATCAATGGATGCAGGAAGCACGAAACCATCGCTGTAATCGACGTGTTCACCGATGATGTTGATTCTTCCCGGCGCCAGAAAAATCCGTTCCGGCTCTGATTCAAAAGCCGACCGAAAAGCCTCTTTTGTGTAATTAATTAAATTCTCCTGCATAAAATCTGCAAATTATACTTTGGCTAAAAAGCTTAAGTTTAAAAATAATGACTAAAGTTAATGTTTTTTGGATAATTAAAAATGTTCTTCATCCGGAAAAACAATTTCTGCAAGACTTCTAATTTTGTCTAAAGTCTGCATCAACAAAATACTGTCGGCGTGCGGAACAACCGTACTTTCAGTCATTCCGTTGAGCAGACAGTTGGTGGCGTGGCGCGCTTCATATTGATAACCAAGACCTTCCTCTTTTTCTGTTTCGATGACTGTCTTTTTTCCGTCGAGATAATATTCCAAAACCGACGTTGAATCGTAAAAAGGTGTTGTTAGTTTTAATCTTACGAGCGTTCCGGAAATTTCAACTTCAGTGCCTAAATTCGCTGAAATTGAAGAAAACAGACTTGCCATTGCTCCGTTATTGTATTTAAAAATAACCGCGCATTGCTCATCGATTCCCTGTTCTGTGGAATTGATATTGACATTGATTTCATCCGGTTCGCCTAATATATCAAGCGTTGTAAATATATTATAAATCCCAATATCCACCAGCGATCCGCCGCCTAATGCGGGATTCAACAAACGGGAATTTGGTTCTGCATTAGCCTGAAATCCGAAATTTGCCAACACCACTTTAATATTACCGAGACTTCCACTTTTCACAATTTCGATCATTTTCCTATAATGCGGAAGGAATTTCGTCCATAAAGCGTCCATCAAAAATAAATTTTTCTGATGCGCTAAATTTATCATTTCCAAAACCTGTTTTTCGTTCAGCGCCAATGGTTTTTCGCAGAGAACGGCTTTTCCATTATTCAGGCAGAGTAAAGTATTTGGATGATGAAGATTATTGGGCGTAGCAATGGAGACGATGTCGATTTCGTCACATTTTGCGAGTTCTTCATAGCTTCCGAAACTCAATTGGATGTTAAATTCTTCGGCAAAAATTTTTGCATTTTCCAACGAACGGGATCCGACAGCCACCAGTTCGGCATTTTCTACAAACTTCAGGTCTGATGCAAACTTATGCGCGATTGTTCCCGTTCCCAAAATTCCCCAGCGTATTTTTTTCATATTGATTTTCAATTAGCTTTAAATTGATGAACATAAAATCTGCTTTGGTTTAAAACCTATTTAATTTAACCACTAAGAACACAAGGAAATTCACAAAGATCACTTAACTAGTGTCCTTTGTGAAAAAACTTTGTGTTCCTAGTGGTTTAAAGAATTCGCAGTTTTTAACAATGGAATATTCGAGACTTTATGATTTTCTTTTCATTACCTTTTTCACTGCTTCAACGATGTCATTGGCTGTTAAACCGTATTTTTCCATCAGTTGGTCTGGTGTTCCGCTTTCTCCGAAACTGTCGTTTACGGCAACATATTCCTGCGGCGCAAGATGTTCTGTAATCAAAAGCTGCGCAACACTGTCGCCTAAACCGCCTAATCTGTTGTGTTCTTCGGCAGTTACAACACATCCTGTTTTCTTAACCGATTTTAAAATCGCTTCAGAATCTAAAGGTTTTATGGTGTGAATATTGATAATTTCAGCATCAATCCCCTGTTCTTCCAAGATTTCTCCGGCTTTTATCGCTTCCCAAACCAAATGTCCGGTTGCCACAATCGTCACATCTTTTCCTTCGTTCACCATCCACGCTTTACCGATCTCGAAAGTTTGATTTTCGTCGGTGAAAACAGGAATCACAGGTCGGCCGAATCTTAGATAAACCGGGCCGTCATAATCTGCAATGGCGATGGTGGCGGCTTTGGTTTGATTGTAATCGCAGGTGTTGATAACCGTCATTCCCGGAAGCATTTTCATTAATCCGATATCTTCCAGGATCTGGTGGGTAGCGCCATCTTCTCCTAATGTTAAACCAGCGTGAGAAGCGCAAATCTTCACATTTTTCCCTGAATACGCCACCGACTGACGAATCTGATCGTACACTCTTCCGGTAGAAAAGTTGGCGAAGGTGCCGGTAAAAGGAATTTTACCTTCGATCGCTAAGCCTGCCGCGATGCCAATCATATTGGCTTCGGCAATTCCGATCTGGAAAAAACGTTCGGGTGCTTTTTCTATGAATTTTTCCATTTTCAGGGAACCGATAAGGTCGGCGCAAAGGGCTACAACATCAGGATTTTTGTCTGCCAATTCTGCAAGGCCGGCTCCGAAACCGCTTCTGGTGTCTTTTTTTTCTGTGTAGGTATATTTTTTCATTTATTTTAATTCGTTGATGGTTTTAGACGCAAAGCGCGCAAAGATTTTTTATCTTACTGAAAATATGTTTTGGTCACAAAGTAACTTGGACAAGATCAATATAAAATTCAACTCAGCTAAGAAATTTGATATTTGGACTCGATCTTAATTGATCGGTTTTGAACATCGAATCGCTTGCAGCCCGGCTTGAGTGGAGCTCTTTTTGCAAATTTCGGCGATGGCAAAAAGCCTTGGGGAAATTTGCAAAAAAGCGTGAACGGAAGACGGATAAAGCTGCCCAAATTATTCTCAAATTAATAATCGCCCAAAGTTTCTTCGAGTTGGTTCAATGCTGTCTGCAGTTGCTCGTCATTCGGTGCTTTGCCGTGCCACGCGTGGCTTCCCATCATATAATCTACGCCGTGACCCATTCCGGTTTTCAGGAGGATGCAAATTGGCTGTCCTTTTCCGGTCAATGATTTTGCTTCGTCGAGAACGTTCAGAATTTCCTGCATATCGTTTCCATTTTCCACTTCCAGAACTTTCCAGTCGAAGGCTTCGAATTTGGTTTTGAGATTGCCTAAAGAAAGGACTTTTGAAGTTGGACCGTCGATCTGCTGACCGTTGTAATCGATGGTTGCAATCAGGTTATCGACCTTGTTGTGAGAGGCGTACATAATGGCTTCCCAGTTTTGGCCTTCCTGCAACTCGCCGTCCCCGTGAAGCGTGAACACCAGATTTTCATCTTTGTCTAACTTTTTTCCGACCGAGTGACCGATGGCAACTGACATTCCCTGACCTAAAGAACCGGAAGCAATGCGAATTCCCGGCAAACCTTCGTGCGTTGTTGGATGACCCTGCAATCTGGAATTCAGTTTTCTGAAAGTTGCCAGTTCAGACTTATCAAAATAGCCTGCGTGCGCTAAAACACTGTAAAAAACGGGCGAAATATGACCGTTGGAAAGATAAAATGCATCTTCACCTTTGGCCTTCATATCAAAGCCTTCTTTTCTCTTCATCACGTCAAAATAAAGCGCGACGAGAAAATCTGTGCAACCCAGCGAACCGCCCGGATGACCTGACTGGCAGGCGTGCACCATTCTTACAATATCCCGGCGAACCTGAGAAGCGATATGGTTGAGTTTTGAAATATCGTGTTTCATAAATTACTGCAATTTTTGTGAATCTTTGATGAACTGCTCCAAACCTGAATCTGTCAACGGATGTTTTAACAGAGATAGAATCGGCTGAATTGGGCAAGTAACAACATCGGCACCAATTTTTGCGCAGTTGATGATGTGCATACTGTTTCGAACTGAAGCGGCAAGAATTTCAGTTTCGTACATATAATTGTCAAATATCAATCTGATTTCCTGAATTAAATTCAAACTGTCTGTTGAAATATCATCGAGTCTTCCAAGGAATGGCGAAACATAGGTTGCTCCGGCTTTTGCGGCTAAAAGTGCCTGTCCGGCGGAGAAAATCAAGGTGCAGTTGGTTTTGATTCCTTTGTCAGAAAAATATTTTAATGCTTTGATACCGTCTTTGATCATCGGAATTTTCACCACGATGTTGGGGTGAATCGCCGCCAGAATATCGCCTTCTGCAATCATTTCTTCGTAGGTTGTAGAAAGCACTTCTGCAGAAATATCGCCGTCAACAATGTCGCAAATATCTCTGTAATGTTGGATTATCGCTTCTTTTCCGCTGATCCCTTCTTTTGCCATCAGTGATGGATTGGTGGTTACGCCATCCAGAATTCCCAAATCGTGGGCTTCTCTTATCTGCTCTAAATTAGCAGTGTCGATAAAAAATTTCATAGGTTTTATATTTTAATTTTTATTTAAGTGTTAAAATTACACTTAATTTATTTAACCAACAACTTCCTGTCTTAAAAAAGATTCAGAAAGTTGTTGCGAGGTTTTTAAATTGATTTATTAATTGTGATGACCCATATTGAGTTTGATTTTCTTCAAATCTTCCAGATTGTGACCTGGTTTTTCAATATCAGCTGGGATCGGCTGTTTTGAAAAAGTCTGAAAATAGAGCAGACAGGCATCTTTCCACCAGACGGCATCTTCCGCCTGAATTTTTAGTTTTGCCTGAGCATCTGTGAACCTTTCGTCATCAACATAAGCTTGCATTTGGTTCCAGATTTTCTGATAATCTCTCACTCCGCGAACGCCAGAATCGTATTTGTAACACAATTCTTCCCACATTGTTTTTCCATCTTTCATTCTATAATTCCAGGGAACGTGGTGGAACCAAAGAATTAAATTTTCAGGAGTGGTTTTGATGTTTCCATAAATCTCGTTCAATGGTGGAAAATATTGAGCGACGGCGTTGCTACCTGTTTCCGTTCTGTCGAATCCAAGTCCATCAGCATTGGCCTGATGATAATAAACCGGCGACCAATCGGGTCTTCCGCCTTTGTAATCGCCCCAAGGTTCCGGGCCGTAATGATGTCCGCCTGCAAAAATATGGTGTAAACCAAGTGGCATCATATAATCGACCGCAGTTTCACGGGAGGTGAGCATCATTTCTTTGACTGGATTAAGAAATTTTTCATCATTGGTAAAAGTCATTTTAATCCATTCATCAGCAATCTGTTCGGAGGATAAATCGTGATTCCAGGCCAGACGTCCGAAGGCGTACCAGTTGGCCTGTGCGAAATGATGGCCTGTCCAGTTTTTATCTTCACCAATGTTGGCAACAGCAGAAATTGCGGTCAGTTTTGCCGGCCTTAAAGTACCGTCCGTGATTTTGGCAATTGTTGATCCTTTTCCGTCCGAATACGTATCGCTGTCTAAAGTTTCTTTAAACAAAGGTGCGAGAAAAACGAGGTGATTATTTTGCCCCAAATATTCCTGGGTAATCTGGAATTCAACCATTTCCGGCGTTTTCTTCAAAGCGCCAAACAATGGATTGAACGCTTCACGAGGCTGGAAATCTACCGGACCGTTTTTAATCTGGACAATTACATTATCTCTAAATTTTCCATCGAGTGGAACGAACTCCAGATAAGCCTGTTTCGCACGGTCTTCTTTGCTTGGGCTGTACACAAACGCTCTCCACATCACCATTCCGCCGTAAGGTTTCAAAACATCTGCCATCATATTGGCACCGTCGGCGTGCGTTCTTCCGTAATCCTGCGGCCCGGGCTGACCTTCGGAATTGGCTTTTACCAAAAATCCGCCGAAGTCAGGAATTATTTTATAAATTTCAGAAGCTTTGTCTTTCCACCATTTCTGAACATCTTTGTTTAAGGGATCTGAATTTTCCAATCCTCCTAAAACTTTTGGTGATGAGAAATTAACCGATAAGTACACTTTTATTCCGTAAGGTCTGAAAATGTCTGCCAGAACTTTTACTTTTTGAAGATAATCTTTACGGAGCATATTTGGCGAAGCATTCACATTGTTGAGAACGGTCGCATTGATCCCAACTGATGCATTTGCTCTTGCATATTCCTCATATCTTGGCGAAATTTTATTCGGCAAATCTTCCCATTTCCAAAGCGAATGTCCGGCGTAACCACGCTCAATAGTTCCATCCAGATTATCCCAATGGTTGAGAATTCTGATATCGTACGAAGGTTTTTCGGTGATATTTATATTAGTCAATGCTGATTTTGTCTGCTGTAAACGAAGAATATGATAAACCCCATACAGCAATCCTGTTTCTTTTTCCGCAGAAATGACCAGTTTGTTCTGAACGGATTTGATCGTGTAACCGCCTTTTAGATTTTTTAATGAGTTGTCGGTTCGAAGCTCGATTTCCTGACCTTGCCAATGATTCATTAATTCTTTTTTGGCAATATTCAACGTCGCGCTGTTGCCTTTCGAAATAATTTTATCTGCCGAAATTCCGTTTTTTGCAGGGAAACGAAGCCAAAGCTGACTGCCGTCTTCCGCGAAAGTCATTAGTGGAATAATGAGAAATAAGAAAATGTAATGTCGGAAAATTTTCATTCTTAAATTTTTAAATTACTTAAGTTTTGGCTAAAGCCAAATTGTATATCGTCTTATAAAAACAGGCTGAAGCCCGTTCCTATTGATTTTCTTCTAAACCCTCAATGGTTTTGATCTTTCCATTTTCATCATATTCAATTTCAACTACTTTCATACTTCTGAGCCAGGTTTTCCCTTCGCTCGGAACAGAATCGTGGAAGAAAAGATACCATTTTCCTTTAAACTCAGCAATACTGTGATGTGTTGTCCAACCCACAACCGGGGTCAGAATTTCCCCCTGAAAAGTATACGGACCGTAAGGATTGTCGCCGGTTGCATAACAAATCAAATGCGTATCGCCGGTAGAATATGAGAAATAATATTTCCCGTTGTATTTATGCATCCAAGACGCTTCGAAAAAGCAGTGTTTGTCACCGTGAAGCAAAGGATTTCCGTTTTCGTCAAGAATTAAAACGTCTTTCGGCTCTTCTCCGAACTCCAGCATATCATCACTTAGTATTGCAACTTTTGAAGGAATTGCTGGCTCATCATCATTTGGAATTATTGCAGATTCCAATGCTTTGTTGTTTCTGTAACGCTGCAACTGTCCGCCCCAGATTCCTCCGAAATACATATAATGTTTGCCTTCGTCCTCAAAAAGGCAAGGGTCAATGCTGTAACTTCCCAACATCGGATGTTTTTCCGGAATGAAAGGTCCAGAAGGTTTATCGCTAACGGCAACACCGATTCTGAAGATGTCATTTTTATCTTTTAAAGGGAAATACATATAATATTTGCCATTTTTGAACGCCACATCACAATCCCACAACTGTCTTCCCGACCAAGGAATATCTTTTACCGAAAGTACAACGCCGTGGTCTGTGATTTCGCCATTTTCCACATCATCCATAGAAAAAACGTGATAATCATTCATATCGAAGTGATCGCCGTTGTCATTTTCTTCAATGCCGCTTTCACGGTCGTGGGACGGATAAATATAGATTTTACCTTCGAAAACGTGAACAGATGGATCTGCCATATAATCTTTCGGGAAAAGGTATTTTGATTTGTTCATTTTATTGTAGATGTTTAGATAATAGACTGATAGATAATAGATTTCTAGTGATTTGAATTTCTCGCAGATTATTCAGATTTCGCAGATCAGTGTAAACAAAAGTCTGCATAATCCCCAGAATCGGCGAGAGAAAAAAAATTATTTTGTTAATTGCATAATTTTTTCAACCACAGGTTTCGCCTGATTATTCCTGTCGAAAAGCAGCGGATAATCGGTTCTGCCTTTTACCGGGAAATCGTTTTTCCAGGATTGGGCATCGGTAGTTCCCCACAAGGTTACTCTTCTGATTTTGTCCTGATGTTTCAGGAATAGTCTGAAGAAATCCAGATAGCGGTTTTCCCATTCTGTTTTCACATTTTCTGGAAGTCCGGCGGTGTAAGGATTCATTTTTGCTTCGTATTCCACTTTGTCGGAAACGTTGGCAGAAGTTCCCCACGGTGACGGAAGTGCGCTGATTTCCATTTCGGTAACATTGATTTTTATACCGTTTGCGGCGTACTCGAGAATTGCTTTTTCATATTCTGCAATCGAAGGCGTTTCAAGACCAACGTGAGTCTGCATTCCTACTCCATCGATTCGGATTCCTCTGGATTTTAAAGTTTGAACCATTTTGTTGACGGTCTGAACTTTTCCGGGATACCATTCGTTGTAGTCGTTATAATAAAGTTCTGCATTCGGGTCAGCATCTTGTGCATATTGAAATGCCAACGGAATAAATTCTTCGCCCAAAATCTCATAGAATTTACTTTTACGGTAAGTTCCGTCTTCCATTATCGCTTCGTTGACGACATCCCAACCTTTCACACCGCCTTTGTATCTTGTGACAACCGTTGTGATGTGACTTTTCATTCTCTGTTTTAAAACTTCTGCGGAAACATCTTTTCCGTCTTTGTCTACGAAAAACCATTTTGGTAACTGAGAATGCCAAATCAACGTATGACCGATGATGAACATTTTATTTTTTTCTCCAAACGCCACAAATTTATCAGCGTCATCAAAAAAGAATTTGCCTTCTTCAGGTTGAAGAAACATCGATTTCATACAGTTTTCTGCGACAATGGAACTGAACTGTTTTTTTATAATCTCTACGGACTTGACATCGGTTCCGTCAATCTGTGGAAGACTCATCGCAGTTCCGATGTAGAATTTGTTTTTGAATGCGCCTTTCAGAGAATCGTTGCAAGTTGCTGTGTTGGCTGTCTTGCAGGAGACGGTCAAGGTTAAAATTCCTAATAATGCTATTATTTTTTTCATAAATTTTTATTTTCATTTAGCTTTAACTGAGACCTATTATAAATTTTGGCTAAAGCCTTTTTTTCCTGTCTTTTGTTGAACGGGCTGAAGCCCGTTCCTATTGATTTATCTTCGAGCTTGACAATTCTTGTTTAACAGCGAATCACCCGCAGCCCGGCTTGAACGGAAATCCTTTTTTTGCGGCTGGAAAAGCTTTGGCAAAAAAGATTGGGAGTGGAAGACGGAAAAGCTGCCCAAATTGTTACCAAAATCTTAGTCTTTCGCTTTTCTTCTTTCTTTAAGGTCGTGCTCGATTTCGATTTCTTTTTTCTTGTTGATTTCATAAAACATCAGCAATCCACACGCTAAAAAGAATGGAATTGCCGGAAATATGCTGACCAACATTTTGGCGCCGTCGGAAACCGTTTCAGGTTGTAAAACGCTGACTGCACCCTCGGAAGAAATATAACCGTACTGACCGATAATGTAGGCCACCAGCGAACTTCCGATGCTGAGACCGACCTTCAAACCGACCATCATCGCAGAGAAAATTATGGCTGTTGCACGTCTGTTGTTTTTCCATTCTGAATAGTCGGCAACGTCGGCAATCATCGCCCAAAGGAGCGGCGTTCCGATGCCATAGAAGAAACCGTGGAGAATCTGCGATAAAAACATTAATCCAACTGATTTTGGCGGATAAAATATAAATGCCAACACAAATAATGTTGATATAAAAAGTGAAGCAATGAACGCATCCCGTTTTCCATATTTGTCGGCAAACCTTTTGGAGAAAGCGATTCCAACAATCATCATAATGATTCCGCCTGCATTGAAGAGTCCGAAACCTGCTGAACGGGCATCTTCACCGAAGAAATTCATCCCGATGGAGTTGAAGAAATTGGTAATCGGTGATATGAACTGCTGAAGTGAAGCTTCGTCGACATAGTTGTTGAAATAGTAAACATACGAACCACCTTTCATTGCCAATGTGATGAAAATCAATGTGGTAACGCCTAATATTATGATCCAAGGTTTATTATTTTTGAGATCTTTTAAATCTGCACTCAAAGAAGATTCCTGTTCCGGTTTTGGAATCACTCTTTCTTTTGTGGTGAGGAAAGTGATCAAAAGCATTACTGTTCCGATGATGGCAAGCCACGTCATTACGACCTCAATCCCAACTGCTTTATCGCCGTGTCCTGCAGATAAAATGATGGGAAGCATAAATACCTGAACAAAAAACTGTGCAAACATTACGGCAACAAAACGGTAGGAAGAAATACTGTTTCTCTCACTCATATCACCAGTAATCACGCCGCTGAGTGCCGAATACGGTAAATTGTTTGCAGCGTACAGTAATAAAAGAATGGTGTAAGTCGCTGCTGCGTAAATCATTTTTCCTTTGTAAGAAAAATCGGGTGTGCTGAATGCAAAAAGGGCCGCTGCACCCAGGGGAATTGCGGTAAGCAGAATCCACGGACGGAATTTCCCCCATTTGGTGCGGGTTCTGTCCGCCAAAGCACCAATCAGCGGATTGAAGACGAATCCGGCCAACAAACCGACGGTAAGCGTAATGATGGAGGCATCTTCCGGCTTCAGTCCGTAAATATCAGTGTAGAAATAAGCTAAATACGTCACCAAAGTCTGGAAAACCAGATTGGCGGCTAAATCTCCTAAACTGTAGCCGATTTTTTCAACGACAGATATTTTTTGAGATGAGTTGTTCATTTTAATGATTGATATTTGATAAATGATAATTGATTATTCAGTTGTAAAAGGCGATGCGGGAAGTCCGGTTTTGTTTTTCAGATTTCCGTCGGGATTGTCTGCCCAGTCGTAGCGAACTGCAACGGGATTTTTTACAGAATCATTCCAGACAATGATTTTTTTGCCTTCGATTTTAGCGGTTGCCCTAAACCATTTTCCGTCTGAATTTTTAATAGCAAAGCTTTTCAATTCTGAAACATTTTCGAAGTGATCGGTTCCGTTTTTAAAGGAAAGAATGATTTTATTTCCGTCGGTTTGCATTGACTGGTAAACCGGTCCGTCTGCGATGATATCCTTTTTGTCAGCCACTTTCAAAGCCTGCAAAGCCAATCGGTCTCCAACTGTTTTCTTGTTTAAAGGATGAATGTCGTTCCATTCGCCGATGTCGATGATTACAGCCAATCCTGTATTTGGAACTTTCAACGAAACCTGACGTTGCTGATCTCTCAATTCCGCCCAGTTGCTTTCCACAGGTTCCGTCTTCGGTTCCATAAAATTTGCCAGTTGTACTGTGAAGAAAGGTAGATCTTTCCGGTTCCATTTGCTTCTCCAGTCTGCAATCATTGTGGTCAGCAAATCGCCGTATTCTTTTGGTTTTCCGGTGTTGCTTTCGCCCTGATACCAAATGGCGCCTTTGATGCTATAATTGATAAGCGGATTAATCATTGCATTGTACAATCCTGTCGGTTTCCAACGGATGAAAGTAGTTCCGGGAGACATTTTTTCCATTTTAGCACCGATTTTATATTTCCATTCGGTTTTTAAATCGATTTTATTCCCGTCAATTTCGAGGTAATAAGGCTTGTCAGCGATGAACTGACCTTTTCCGCTTCCGTTTGAGATTCTAACAGCAATGACGTTTTTGCCTTCTTTTAAAACTCCTGCCGGAATATCGTACCAACGCGGCGGATATTCATAGGTTACATTTCCGACTTTTGTTCCGTTGATGTAGGTAACATCAGCATCTTTTATTCTTCCTAAATTTAAAAAAGCAGCTTTTCCTGCCTGATTTTTAGTTAAATTAATTTCTTTTCGGAACCAAACCGAACCTTCAAAAGAACCTTCCTCATCTTCCCAAGAACCGGGAATATTCATTGTTTTCCAGTCAGAATCGTTTAGGTCGAAGTTTTCCCAATGTTGGTTTAATCCGATATCACTTTGGTCGAGTTCTGTGTACCAGGCTTTGCTCAATGCCTGTTCACCGGATTCGGTAGATTTTATCAAATCATCATTCTGCCATTTTTTGGCTTCGTCCAGATATTCAGGATATTTTTTCAGAGAATTTTCATCCATCCACGCCTGAATCGGTGAACCACCCAAACTTGCGTGGATAATTCCAACGGCCACTTTATTTTTCTGACTTAATTCTTTTGCGAAAAAATAGGCAACTCCCGAAAAATTAAGAATCGTTTGTGGATTTGTTGCTTCCCATCTTCCACCATCAAGCTCAGTTTGAGGCGATTTAAAATTATATTTCTGAGGAACCGTGAAAAATCTGATGTTCTGATTATCTGCATTTTTAATTTCATCAGCATAAAGCGGTGTCAGTCTACGCATCGGCAATTCCATATTGGATTGTCCGGAAGCCAGATACACATCGCCAATGAGAATATCTTTCAGTATAATTTCATTTATTGTCATTGTGTAAGGTCCGCCTGCTTTTTGGTCAGGAAGCACGATTTTCCAGTTTCCGTTTTGGTCGGCAGACGTTTTATAATTTTTGTTGAGGAATTTCACTTCCACTTTTTCGTTAGCATCAGCTTTTCCCCAAATGTTGAGTTTTTGATTTCTCTGCAAAACCATTCCGTCTGAAACCAAGGTTGGAAGCTTAATTTTCGCCTCAAAAAGTACAGTGCAAAATATGCAGAGCAGCAAGGTGATAGTCCTGATATTTTTATATTTCATATTTTGTATATTTTAACGATTGCAAGTTTTATTTTTTTAAGATTGAACTCCTACGGAGTTCTCCACTAACCTGCCATTTTTCTTTCTACACAGATATCGCTCCTACGGAGCGGACTTTTATACTCGAATCACTCGCAGCCCGACCTGAGTGGAGCTCTTTTTGTGAGGAGGTACGACGAGCAAAAAAGCGGGAACGGAGGGCGGATTAAGCTGCCCAAAAAATTTATATTATTGCTTTTCATTTTTTAAGGTTTATTATTCAACAGTCTCACCTCGATAATTTTCGGAGTTAATGATTTTTCACCTGAATTAAACCTGATATTCAGGATTTCTTTATGGATTTCAGATTCAGGAATCGGAATTAATAAAGTTTGTGGCGAGTTGCCCATTTTTCCTTCGAAATTTTTGGAATACGTTTTAATTCCGTTGATTTCTGCATTCAAAGTACGATTGTTATTGGCATCAAAATAAGTGATATACAGATATTTTGCATTCTTCTCCTTATTTTTTATCTGGTAACTGAACCAACCTTTCGCCTCACGGAAATGGCGGTCTTCCATATATCCGGTGCTGGAATCTTTGCTGTCAAACTGATGATCAGATTCCGGTTGTTGCTCTCCCAATTGAATTTTGTCAGTCGTAATATTGTCAAGCTTTCGGATTTCCGCTTCTTCTTTGGCTTTTTGTTTCTGAATGATTTCGATTTTATCCTGAGTCGCCTGCGGAAAATATATTATGTAACGTTGCTCGTGAATTTTGTAAAACGGAACCAGTTTCAGTCCTTCAGGAAATTTATTCTGCGGATATAATCCTTTCAGTTTAAATGTTAAATCTTCGCCATTCACGGTTTCCAAATGATTTAGTACCGCATCTGAATTTCCCAAAATGGTAGGAATTTCATTGAGAGGAATTTGCGGTCCGTGCGCAATATGTCCACCACGACTGTCATCAGCAAACATTCCGTCCTGATTTTCTGTTCCGTAGGTTGCGGCTAAAACAATCGGACCATATTTAAAAGCAAAATAATCTGATTTGTCGGGAAGCTGCTCTGCGGAAAGGTGCATCGGCATTTTCATTTCGATAATATCGCCTTTTTTCCATTTTTTATTAATGGTAAAATAACCTTCGGCATCAACCGGAACATTTGCATTTTTACCGTTCACTGAAATTGTAATTTCAGAAGCTTTAGCCCATTCCGGCGATCTCAGTTTTAAATTTAAATGGGATTTCGGAGCAACATCAAAAATCAGTTTTGTAGATGGATTTTCAGGAAAATTATTTTCCTGTCTTACAACGACTTTCTTTTCAGACCATTTTAAAATTGATGGAATAAAAAGATTGACATACAGATCGTTATCGTTATGTGCATAAATCATTTCGCCATATTTTGCGTGATTTTCCATTCCCGAACCTACGCAACACCAAAAGCTGGTTTCCGGCTGGGAATAAACCCTGTAATGACCTGGACGCATCGGTGTGAAGTAGACAAAACCGCCTTTTTCAGGATTTTGTGTGGAAAGAATGTGGTTGTACAAAGCTCTTTCGTAATAATCAAGATACGATGACTTGGGATTGGTGGCGAAAAGTTCTTTGGTCAGCTTCAGCATATTGTACGTATTGCAGGTTTCGGGACCTTCTATACTTTTAATCATTCCGCTGAAATCATTGATGGAATTAAAATGTTCGCTCACACTGTTTCCACCGATAATCGCTGACCTTTTTTGGGTGACATTGGTCCAGAAAAAGTCTGCAGCATTGCTCCATTCTTTATTGTTTTCTAAATCAGCAATTCTTTTGAAGCCGATTACTTTCGGAATCTGTGTGTTGGCGTGAATTCCCGTCAGTTTATCTTCGTTAAGCAACAATGGATTTAAAATGGCCTGATGCGAAAAACGATGCGCCAACTTCAGATATTTTTCATTTTTGGTAATGTCATGAACATCGGCAAAAACTTCATTGAGGCCTCCGTGTTCGCTCTTTAACATTTCCTGAATCTGGTCATCTGAAAGTCCGGAAACTTCATCGGCCATCCAATCCGTGAGTTTTATCAGCATTTTTTTTGCTTTCTCACTGCCTGCATACCAGTAAGCGTCTCTTAAACCTGAATAAATTTTATGAATGTTATATAAAGGAACCCATCGGTCATTGAGTCCGAAAGTTGCTGCCCTGATATTACCGTCTGCAATTTCCTTCCAGATTTTTTTACCGTTTGGAACGCCGGATAAATAGCCATTTCCCGAAAGATTCTGACAACGTTCCAGCTCGTCAATCATATAATCCAGACGTTGTTTGACCTTTGGATCGCCGGTTGAAGCGTACATCAAAGCCAAAGCAGAAATATAATGCCCGCCAACGTGGCCGTCCAATCCGGTATTTTCCCAGTTGGGGTAATTTTCTTTTTTGGGTTTTAATCCGGCTTCTTTTAAGTAAGGAGCGAGCAAACGGTCTGCATCCATCGACATTATGTAATTTTCGTCGGTCTGCAGTGCCTTGCTGAAAACGCTTTCTGACAAATGAACTTGGTTGAGTGGAAAGTAGCTAACAGTTTTCTTCACCTGCCCGAATGCAAGTGTTCCAAAACTCAAAAATAATATCAGCGAATTTTTGATCATTAATAAATGTTATTTCTACATTTCTAAAATAAAAGAAAGAAATCAGATACCAAACATTTTTTGAGATCGCAACGCAGGACTTATCAAAAACCGCCTGTCAATAAGGAAAAAGATACCCGAAAAGCGGTACCTTATCATAAAAAACAAGATTAGCCCAAGATAAGATCATCAATAAAATGAATGCGAGGTCGCCATTACCCAAATAAATACCGTGCGTTTACAAAAACAAATGAAAAATTTTGCACAATACTTATCGTATTTAAGTAAAAGCCATTGCTTAAATTTTAGTGAAGACTCAATCATAAACTTTAACATATTTTTAACATTAAATTCATCTTCATTTTTAACGATTTCACTAAATATGACTGTTTAATCATCAATATAATTCACTAAAATGGCGATCTGAAGCTTAAAATTCTCAAAAAAAGGGAAAAGACAAGAAAATAAAGTGTTGTAATTACATTTAATATACTGTGACCAGCATTCTTGCAGGAAAAATATTAACTTTGCACAAAATGATTTTTGATGGAAGAGAATTATCCCAAACATTATGTCGCTGTAGACTGTATTATTTTCGGTTTTGACGGAGAAAATCTTAAAATTCTTTTAATAAAAAGAAATTTTGAACCCAATAAAGGAGATTGGTCATTGATGGGCGGATTTATCAAAGAGCAGGAAAGTTCTGACCAGGCTGCAGACCGCATTTTGACTACGCTCACAGGTCTGGAACACATCTACCTTGAACAGCTGAATACTTATACCGCAGTAGACCGCGATCCCAGCGACAGAATAATGTCTATATCGCATTATGCATTGATTAATATTCAGGATTCTATTCAGATCAATGAGAAATACAGTGCCAAATGGTTTGATTTAAAAGGCCATCCAGATTTGATTTTTGATCACAATGCTATGGTTAAAGATGCCGTTCTAAGGCTACGGCGAAGAGCGACGACAAGACCGATTGGTTTTGAGCTGCTGCCGGAAAAATTTACGATGAAAGACCTGCAAAATCTTTATGAAGCCATCTTTGACGAGAAATATGACAAGCGTAATTTTACAAGCAAGATCAATGCACTGGACGTTTTGGTAAAGATCAATGAGAAAGATATGAGCTCATCCAAAAAGGGTTCCTTCCTGTACACTTTCGATGAGGAAAAATATAATAAGAAGATTGCGGAAGGTTTTATGTTTAAAATTTAATAATATTTCCGAAAAACAAAAAGGATGCTCGACAAATCGGCATCCTTTTTTTTATGAATTAAAATGTTGATGATTACCAGAATCTCACATACAATGCAGTTAATAAAAGGACTGTAACTACGATCATTACTAAAGTTCTGTTGTCCACTTTGAACATTGCAGAGTCGATTGCAAATGCTTTCGGATTCACTTTCGGACCTGCAAGACTTATCAGGATCATCGCAACAATCGTGAAGAAAAATGACCATCCCATATTAATCAAAAACGGAATTTCTGTAATCGTGTGAACCGTTCCATTTTCTAATTTCTCATAGGTAAATGCGGTGTACAGCCAGGTTTCTTTCCCGAAAATATCAACCGCAAAACTGTTAAAGAAAATTGCTAAAACAAATCCTAAAATCACGCCCACCAAAGCCGCAGCACCAGTAGTTCTCTTCCAGAACATTCCCAGAATGAACATCGCAAAAACACCCGGACTGATAAATCCTGTATATTTTTGGATAAAGGTAAATCCACCTTCACCGCCAATTCCTAAAACATCCGTCCACGTAAATGCCAGGGCAACAGCCATTGCAATTATAATCGCCCAACGTCCGGTTCTTACCATTTGGATTTCGGACGCGTCGGCTTTCAAATATTTTTTGTATATATCTAAAGTGAAAATTGTAGAAATACTGTTCACTTTTCCTGCTAAAGATGCTACGATCGCTGCCGTTAAAGCTGCTACAGCAAGACCTTTAAGACCTGTTGGAAGAAAACCTAAAATCGCAGAATACGCACCATCTTTCACCCCATTGAATCCAGGCAACTGTCCTTTTGTGTATAAAACATAGGCTGCAATTCCCGGAAGCATCACGATAATCGGCATAAATAATTTTAAGAAACCTGCGAACAAAATTCCGGTTCTTGCAGTTTTCAAATCAGCTCCCAAAGCTCTTTGAGTAATATATTGATTACATCCCCAATAATTTAAGTTTACAATCCACTGACCTGCGAAATACATCGCTAAACCTGGCAAAACTACATATTTCTGCACTTCCAGATTTTCCGGCATTGCCAATGTTGTTGTAGTTACTGTCGGTTTGTCTAGCATTAATTTAAAATGTTGCGGCGCTTCATTCATCAAAGTCTGGAAACCGGCGAAAGCATTTCCTACAGCAGCGCCGTTGATTCTCTGGTCAACAATTTGAAGCGCCATATAAACCGTGGCAAATCCTCCGATAATCAATACAGCCACCTGAATAACGTCCGTATATCCGATAACTTTCATTCCGCCGAGACCGATTAACAAGGCCATCAGAAGCAATCCAATCATAATAATGTGAAGATTATCTCCTCCCAATAGTGTATCAATTGCTAACGCTCCCAAATAAAGAATTGAAGTTAGATTAACAATGACATACAGAAAAAGCCAGAACACCGCCATAATTAATGAAACCGATTTGTTGTAGCGGGTTTCCAAGAATTGTGGCATCGTGTAAATCTTATTCTTAAGATAAATCGGGATGAACCAAACGGCAATGATAATCAATGCAATTGCGGCAATCCATTCGTAAGCTGCAACCGCAACTCCCACGAAAAATCCTTCGCCGGACATTCCGATGAACTGTTCTGCGGAAATATTGGATGCAATTAAACTTGCTCCAATTGCCCACCAAGTCAATGATCCTTCGGCAAGGAAATAATCTTTACTTCCTGTTGCTGAAGACTTTTTTCTGTTGTAAATCCAAATTCCATAACCGGCAACCACCACAAAATACACTAAAAATATGATGATATCTATTGTTGCTAAATTTCCCATAACTATTTTTTAACCGAGAATTTGTAAATCGTTTTAGTCTGATATTTTTGTCCGGGTTTCAGCTCCGTTGAAGGAAATGACGGTTGATTCGGGGAATCCGGAAAGTGTTGAGTTTCCAAACAAAAACCTGTTCTGAATTCATTTTTTCCACCGGTTTTGGTAGCAAATTTACCGTCAAGAAAGTTTCCGGAATAGAATTGAACGCCAGGTTCATCGGTCAAAACCTCCATCATTCTTCCTGATTCCGGATGCAACACTTTTGCGATGCTTCTCATTCCTGTTCCGCTCAGAATCCAGTTGTGGTCGTAGCCTTTTCCTTTTTTCAATTGGTCATCATCAGCGTTGATATCTTTTCCAATCGCTTTTGAAGTGGTAAAATCAAACGGAGTTCCTTTCACGGATTTCTGCTCACCAGTCGGGATCAAAGTTTCGTTGACAGGCGTAAACTGATTTCCATTAATCTGCAATTCGTGATCAAGAATTGTTTTTGTAAAGTTCCCCGAAAGATTGAAATATGAATGTTGTGTTAAATTCACAACCGTTGCTTTGTCCGTTGTCGCTTCGTAAGAAATCTCCAAAGCATTGTCGTCTGTCAAAGTGTAAAGAACCGTTGTCGACAATTTCCCAGGATAACCTTCTTCGCCGTCAGCACTTGTATAAGTGAGTTTCAATGTTGGGAATTTGGCATCTTTTACAGGTTCAATGTTCCAGAATTTGGTATGGAAACCTTCCTTTCCACCGTGAAGACTGTTGGGTCCGTCATTTTTGTCGATGTCGTAGGTTTTGCCTTCCAGAGTAAATTTGGCATTCGCAATTCTGTTTCCGTAACGGCCAATCAAAGCTCCAAAATAATAAGGATTTCCGTTGAAATAATCTTCAGGCTTCGTAAAACCCAAAACCACATCTTCATATTTTCCGTTTTTGTCGGGAGCGGTGAGTGATGTGATGATTCCGCCAAAATTGATAACTTCCACCTTCATCCCGTTTTTGTTGGTCAGCGTAAATTTTTTGATAGAATCTCCTTTCGCTGTCACGCCGTAATCTGAAACCTGTATATTCTCCATATTCTCTTTTTGAGGCTGATTATTATTTTCTGTTTTACTACATCCGAAAATACTTAAAAACGCAAAAATAATCAGGTTATAACTTATTTTTTTCATAGTCTGAATGATTTTGCAAGATTAGCGATAATAAATTTCATTCCAGCGAAGGGTATTCTTGAAATCGCGGATTTTGGTATCTTCATCAATCACAAGAGATTCAATCCCTGCCATTTCTGCAAAATCTTCCAACATCTCTGCACTGATATTTTCACTGTAACAGGTGTGGTGTGCGCCGCCAGCCAAAATCCACGCTTCAGCAGCCGTGAACAAATCCGGAAGCGGCTTCCAGAGAACTCTTGCCACAGGAAGTTTTGGTAATTCTTCGGTAATTTCCAATGCTTTTGTTTTGTTGATGAGCAGTCTGAAATGATTTCCGAAATCCATTAAAGCAGCATTCAAAGAATCAATATTTCCTCTTGAATTGAAAACCAGACGAACCGGGTCAGCTTTTCCTCCAATTCCCAGCGGATGGATCTCACAAGATGGTTTGTCTACGGCTAAAACGGGGTCAACTTCCAGCATATGTGAGCCTAAAACTGACGGATTTGAAGGATTGAGATGATACGTATAATCTTCCATAAAAGCGTTTCCACCTTCCAGACCTTGCCCCATTGTTTTCATTGCACGAACCAAAGCTGCTGTTTTCCAGTCGCCTTCTCCGGCAAATCCGTAGCCTTTTTCCATTAACCTCTGAACGGCAATTCCCGGAAGCTGCTCCAGACCGTGAAGGTCTTCGAAAGTATCTGAAAAACCTTTGAAATTTCCGTCTTTCAGAAATTTTTCTAAGCCTAATTCTATTTGTGCCGCTGCTTCCAGAGACTTTCTGTTGCTTCCGCCTGAAAGAAGAGAATCTGCCATTTTGTATGAACTTTCATATTCTTCCATCAAAGTTTTGATTTCGCCATCGCCAATAGAATTGACAACGCTGACCAGATCACCTATTCCCCAAGTGTTTACCGAGAATCCAAATTTAGTTTCTGCTTCCACTTTGTCGCCATCGGTTACGGCAACGTATCTCATATTATCGCCGAAACGGGCAAATTTTGCACCCTGCCAATCGTCCCAGCCAGCAGCTACACGAGACCAATCGCCAATTTTTTTCTGAACTCTTTCGTCAGCCCAATGTCCTACAACCACCTTTCTGTTTTTGCGGAGGCGGCTTACCATAAATCCGAATTCACGGTCGCCGTGAGCGGCCTGATTCAAGTTCATAAAATCCATATCCATCGTAGACCAAGGAATATCCTGATTGAACTGTGTATGAAGATGTAACATTGGTTTTTGCAGGGCGGTCAATCCACGAATCCACATTTTTGCAGGTGAAAACGTGTGCATCCAGGTTACAATTCCGATGCAGTCTTTTTCAAAATTGGCGGCTGTAAGAGTTTCAAAAATTTCTTCCGTCGTTTTTACTGTCGGTTTCAGAACCACTTTTACCGGAATTGATGAAGAAATATTAAGTGCTTCGACAATTTTCTGTGAATGTTCCGCAACCTGCGCCAAGGTTTCAGGTCCGTATAAATGCTGACTTCCGGTGATGAACCAGATTTCTTTTGTATTGAGAGGTGTAAACATAGTTTTTATAATGATGAATTATGAATGATTAATTATAAATTTTTATTGACCGTAATAGGCGTCTTTGCCGTGTTTTCGTTCGTAGTGTTTTTTGATAAGGGAATCTTTCAGGCGTGGCGCATTTGGGTTGATTTGTCTCGTGCGATATGCCATTTCGGCAATCGTTTCCAGAACTTTGCTGTTGTAAACGGCTTTGTCCGCATTTTTACCCCAGGTGAACGGTCCGTGATTTCCAATAAGTACCATCTCTACTTCTTCGTAAGACAGTTCTTTTTCTTTGAAGCAATCGAGAATCTGGATGCCTGTGTTGTATTCGTAATTTCCTTCGATTAAATCATCGCGCATCGGCGGAGCGCAGGGAATATCTTTTGTAAGATGGTCGGCGTGCGTAGTTCCAAAAATCGGAATATCCATCTGAGCCTGAGCCCAAGCTACAGAATAGATCGCGTGAGTATGAGAAATTCCGCCAATGTTTTCCCAGTTTTTGTAAAGGTAAGCGTGGGTTTTGGTGTCTGATGACGGTCTCAGTTTTCCTTCGACAACATTCGCATCATAATCTAAAATCACAATGTTTTCTGGTTTCAATACTTCGTAAGGAACGCCGCTTGGTTTGATGGCAAAAATGCCTTTTTCACGGTCGACTGCGCTAACGTTTCCGAAAGTGTAAACAACCAGTTTTAAGGCATCGAGCTGCATATTGGCTTCGTAACATTCTCTTTGAAGTTCTTTATAGATGCTCATTTTATTATATTTTTTAACGCAAAAGGAGCGCAAAGTTTTTTATTTATTTTTAAAGTTTCTTTTGTCATTCCGTAGGAATATAAGCGGTTTACATTGACTTCGTCGAACCACTTAGTTAGGTTTCCTACGGAATGACAAACTTCTTGTTTATAACCTTCTCTTGTTTTATGTTGAATCTGCAGCCCGGCTTGAGCGGAAATCCTTTTTTGCGTTGGCAAAAGCGTTGGCAAAAAAGATTGGGAGCGGAAGACGGATTAAGCTGCCATAATCATTTTAGTTGATAGTTTTTGGTTGATGGTTGTTGGATTGCAATGTTTGAATATTTAACAGCGCGCTCCTACGGAGCTGGCAAAAGTGGACTGTAATTTTCTATCAACTATAAACTGTCAAGAATCAACTTCTTCTTTGACTGGATATTATTTTCAGTGAAATCTGCGAGAATCTGATATTGGTTCATTAATTCGGCGTATTTTTCCACGTGTTCTGTCTGCGGGAAATATTCGGCTTCGAAATCGGAACCCATTTTTTGGCTTGCTTCCTGAACATTCGGATAAATTCCTGCGGCAACGGCGGCATAAATTGCGGCTCCTAAAGCCGGCGCCTGATCGGAAGCGGCAACTACAATCGGCATATTCAGGACGTTTGCCAAAGTCTGCATAATGAAAGGCGATTTTCTGGCAACACCGCCAATTCCAATTACTTTTTCGATTTTTACACCTTCTTCTTGGAAACGGTCAACAATTTTTTTGGAACCAAAACAAATAGCATTCACAAAAGCTTTGAAAATATGCGGCGTTTTTGTGCCGAGCGAAAGATTGCTGATCGCAGCTTTGAGTTCCTGATTGGCGTCGGGTGTTCTTCGGCCGTTAATCCAGTCCAGAGCAATTGGAACGGCTTCGGATAGTGGAATTTTTTCTGCTTCCTGCGTTAGATTTCGAATGAGATTATGCTCTATTTCTTCTTTTAAAAGTTGTTTTTGGTTTTCATCAATGATGTGAGAATTCATCAGAATATTTTGAGTTGGCCACATCAGAATATCTTTGTACCACGCCAACAAATCGCCGAACGCTGACTGGCCTGCTTCCAAACCAATCAATCCAGGAATAACCGAACCATCGACCTGTCCGCAGATTCCTCTGACGGTTTTATCTCCGATAATCTCGTTGGGTGCCACCATAATATCGCAGGTGGAAGTTCCCATAATCCTAATCAAAGTATTCTCTTCCACTTTTGCGCCTACTGCTCCGGAATGGGCGTCGAAAGTTCCTACGGCGATTACTGTGCTAGTCGTTAATCCTAATTTTTCAGCCCATTCTTCGTTTAAATTCCCTGCAACCTCATCGGATGTGTAAGTTTTATCGTACAATCTGTCTCGAAGTTCGGCTAAAGACGGGTCTAACTGACCGAGGAAATCTGTTGAAGGCAATCCGTCCCACGACTCGTGCCACATTGCTTTGTGACCTGCGGCGCAACGGCTTCTTTTGAAAGTTGCCAAATCCTGATGGTTGGAAAGTAGAAATGTGATATAATCGCAATGTTCCATCCAGCTGTAAGCCGCATTTTTAACATTTTCATCGATTCTGTTGATATGAAGAATTTTAGCCCAAAACCACTCAGAAGAATAGATTCCGCCTTCGAATTTGGTGTAATCTTCGCCGCCCCAATTTCTCGCCAAATGGTTGATTTCTTCTGCTTCATCAATTGAAGTATGATCTTTCCACAAAACCATCATCGCGTTCGGATTCTCTTCAAATCCGGGAACTAATGCCAGTGCAATTCCGTCTTCATTGACGGGAAGCGGTGATGAGCCGGTGGTATCGATACAGATGCTGACGATATGTTGCGGAGCCACTCCACTTTCTTTTACAACGGTGGAAATGGTTTTTTCCAAACCTTCAATATGGTCCAACGGATGCTGGCGAAACCGATTGACTTCGGGTTTACAGAATTTTCCGGCTTTCCATCTTTGGTAATAACTGACGGAAGCGGCGAGTTCTGCGCCATTTTCTGTGTCAATTAAAACGGCACGAACGGAATCTGTTCCGTAGTCTAAGCCGATAACGTATTTTTTCATTAACGAAAGAGATTTATTCAATTATTACAGTAGTCAGTAAAGATTTGGCGTTAAGTTTTCGTTTAACTTAAAGAAATCTTCACATTTCTGCTTTTGTTATAAAACAAATATAAGATTCTATTTTAAATAAATGTAATATTTACACTTAATTTTAAAATTTCTTTTATTGATGGTATTTTTGAGCTATTTAATCTTCAAAATAACTAAAGAACTGGCCGGAATATCCACTGAAATTTTTCCTTTTTTCAAGACCGATGTTTCTTCAGCAGGTTTAATATTTTCTGTCTGGAAATTATTTTCATCTTGAAGAGCCGACGCAGTCAGGATAATTTTGGTAATCTGGCTTCCCGGTTTTATATTTTTCGGAGTGATTTCAACCGAAGTTTGATATGCATTTGAATTAACAATTTTAACGATGGTTTCACCGCTTTTACGGTCTTTCACTGCCGATGCGTAGAGATTATTCTGGCCAGTTAACGCTTTTCCGTCGTCCGAGATTTTAATTAAATCAGTTCCTTTATTGTTGGAAAATAATTTCTGAACATAGTAATTCGGAGTGGCGTATGAATTCAGATTATTGAACCAAATTAAATCGGGTGTCCACTGCCAACCGTCTGCGTGCGCCAGAAGCGGTGCATAGGATGTCATCGTCACGACATCTGCATTTCTTTCCAAACCGGTCATAAAAGCGGCTTCCGAAAGTGCAGTCTGCCAGTTGTTTTTGTTATCAGGCTTTACAACACCGACTGATTGTGCTGCATATTCTCCGGCAAAGACTTTTGGGCCTCTTCTCTCGTATTTATCATATCTGTCGGCGTTTTTTAAAAACCAGTCCGGTGAATTGTAGTAATGTTCATCTACGATTTGTGCATTGAGTTTTTTGAGCTCTTTCCATCCGTATTCGAAAAATTCTCCGTCGGGCGACGGGCCGCTTCCTGATATGATTTGGATGTTGGGATATTTACTGTGAATGGCTTTTTCAAAAACTTTGTACCGCTCGATATAATCTTCGCCCCACTGCTCATTTCCAACGCCAATATATTTCATATTGAATGGTTTGGGATGTCCCATTTCAGCACGGATTTTTCCCCATTTTGTATTAGGGTCTCCATTGGCAAATTCAATCAAATCCAAAGCATCCTGAACGTAAGGATTTAAATCTTCCATTTTCACCAATTCTGCTGTGTTGAACTGACACGCCATTCCGCAACTTAAAATTGGTAAAGGTTCTGCTCCCAAATCCTCTGAAAGCAGGAAATATTCATAAAAACCGAGTCCAAAAGACTGCCAGTAATCCGGCGTAAGACGGTGGGGAAATCCGTTGTTCCATTTGTTGATGAGATTTTCACGATCTTCCACATTTCCTACAGTTTTTTTCCACTGATAACGCTCTGCTAACGTCCTTCCTTCAACAATGCAACCTCCGGGGAAACGTAAAAATCCCGGTTGTAAATCGTATAATTTCTGAACCAAATCTTTTCTTAAACCGCCTTTTCTTCCTTTCCAGGTATCCTGCGGGAAGAGCGAAATCATATCCATATTCACAACTCCTTTTCCCGTAAAAGTGATCTGTAATTTTGCCTTTTCAACCGTTCTTGTGGGTTTAAAAACGGCGGTATAGTTTTGCCAGCCTTTTCCTTTGACAAGAATTGGAGCTGTGGAAATCACCTTTCCGTTTTCGTCGACTAAACTTGCGTTAACTGCAGAAATATATCCGGACACATTTTCGAGGTTGAAACTGAAATCATATTTTTCACCCTGATGAAGTCCGATTCCTCTGAAACCTTCATTCTCCAGAATATAATTTTTATCGTTATAAATGGTGATTCGTGCGTAGTTTTTGTTGGTTTTGGAATCATCCGAATAAATGGTCAGAAAACCTGAATCTAAATTTGGAGAAAGCGTTTTTGTATTTTCCTGCTTCCAACCCATCAACGGTTCATCAAATTCAAAACTTCTGTTTTTGATGAGTTCTGCATATATTCCACCATCCGCAGCAAAGTTGATATCCTCAAAGAAAATCCCATACATCGTCGGCTGAATATTGATGTTGGTTGAAGTTCCGTCTAAATCGAGAAAGTGCTTTGTTACGTTTCCGTTTTGAGCGGAAAAGAAGGCTACGCTTAAAGAAAATGCGGTTGCGAATATTTTGGATTTTGTTTTCATTGGTAGTTTTAATTTAGACGACATTTGCTCTCGCAGATTTTTTGATTTTACAGATTTTTAAATTCCTGATTTACTCTAAAAGGTTTTGATTTGATTTCAGAAGTTATTTAACCTGTAACTTGAGGCTTTTCAAACCTGATTCGTCCGAAGTTCCACCGTAGAAAATCGTGTAATCTCCAGGTTTTGAAACCAGATCATCAGCTTTTTCATCATAAAATTTAAATGAATCCTGAGAAATTGTGAGTTGGATGTTTTTGGTTTCATTTGATTTGATCAAAACTCTTTCAAATGCTCTCAAAGTCTTTACCGGCGCGGTAGTATCATTGTTCCTTTTTACATAAACCTGCACTACTTCTTCACCATCTCTTTTTGAAATGTTGGTAACCGGAATCGTAATTATAAGATTTTCATTAGAACTGATGCTGTTTTTACTCAGTTTTGCATCTCCGAAATTAAATTTTGAATAGCTCAAACCGTGACCGAAAGCATACAATGGTTTTTCTGTCATATAACGGTAGGTTCTACCCTGCATATCGTAATTTTCAAAACCCTGATGTTTGCTGGTTTTCGATAAATTATTGTCGAGTTGTTCCAAATTTTTATAAAACGTAACCGGCAGTTTTCCTGAAGGATTGTAATCGCCCGCCAAAACATCTGCAACGGCTGTTCCGCTGGACTGTCCGCCATACCAGGCATTCAGTAAAACGTCATAATTTTTTTCGTCCTGTTCCAGACCAAGCGAACTTCCGGTACAAAGCACAAAAACGACTGGTTTTCCCGTTTTTCTCAGTTCTGCCAGCAATTCACGCTGCACTTTTGGAAGTTCTATCGAAGTTTTGTCACCACCTCTGAAACCTTCTGCACTCACCAACATTTCTTCGCCTTCCAGACTTGGAGAAAGCCCGCCGGCGAAAATAATAACGTCGGCATCTTTTACTTTTTGGTTAAGCGCTTCAAAATTGACAGGATCTTTTTTATAGACTTCAAAAACAATACTCACATATTTTCCTTTTTGGGAATGGCGAAGTTCTATCTGATATTCTTTTCCTTTCTCCATTTTCACAGGAAATTCTGATGGATGTCTTGCGTCTGGACCTTTTCTGGTGGCGATTTCCTTTCCATCAACAAAAAGTGTGTAAATATCTGATGTTGCCGCAGAGAATATCACTTCGCCACTATAATTACTTTTAAAAATACCAGAAATTTTTGCTGATGTATTTTCTCTTGCAACGCCCGCAGCAAGCTGTGTTCCTCCGAAACTGTTGTAGCTTATTGCGGTATTGTTGACCGAAGTATTGACCGGTTGACCTTTGAATTCATTATTGTTGTAGAATTCTACTTTCATTCCATTCTGTCCGTTTTTCTGACTGATGAAATTCTGGTAAAGCGAAGTTCTTGCGGTAGGATCTGCGACTTCACTTCCTTTTTCGTAGATAATTTCGGAATTCGGAAATTTAGTTTTAATTCCATCTAAAATCGTAACCGTTGAAGAAGGTGTTCCGTTGTAGTTTCCCAATTGCATTATTCCGTCGTTTGCATTCGGGCCGACTAAGGCGATTTTTTTTATGTTTTTGTTTAAAGGCAAAATGTTCTTCTCATTTTTCATCAGCACGATTGATTTTTGAGCCATTTTCAAAGCCTGTTTCTTATGTTCCTCCGAATCTACCACAGAATAGGGGATTTGGTTCCAATGAACGGACGATTTTGGATCCAGCATTCCCAGTTCAAACCAGCCTTTCAGAATTCTGCGCATTGAAATATCAAGATCTTTTTCTGTGATTAAACCGCTGGCTAAAGATTTATTTAAATTGTCATACGTATCACCACACTCTAAATCTGTAGAATGTTTTAGCGCATCTGCTGCGGATGTTTTTTCGTCGGGATGCGTTCCGTGGTATTTTTCCTGATAGAAATCTGCCAGCGCCCAACAGTCGGAAACAACCATTCCGTCATACTTCCATTTTCCACGGAGAATTTCGGTAAGCAAAGTGTTGTTGGCGCAACACGGCTGTCCGTCGAAAGCATTGTAGGCACACATTACTTCTCTTACATTTCCTTCCAGAACCAATGCTTTGAAGGCCGGAAGATAGGTTTCGTACAAATCTCTTTTGGAAACTTCTGCATTGTAAGAATGTCGGTTCCATTCCGGGCCACTGTGGACGGCAAAATGTTTGGCGCAGGCGTGTGTTTTAAAATATTTCGGGTCATTTCCCTGCAAACCTTTTACGGCAGCAACACCCAGAACAGAGGTTAAATAAGGATCTTCTCCATAGGTTTCCTGACCTCTTCCCCATCTTGGATCACGGAAAATATTGATATTCGGAGTCCAGAAAGTCAGACCTTCGTAACGTCCGGTTTTACTGGATTCATCGAAAGATTTATTGTACTTTGCTCTGGCTTCATCAGAAATCATTTCGAACGTTTTGAGATGTTCCGGAACATCCCAGGTTGCTGCCAAACCGATGGCTTGCGGAAAAACCGTTGCTGTTCCCGCTCTTGCAACACCGTGGAGCGCCTCATTCCACCATCCGTAAGCGGGAATTTCTAGTCGTGGAACTGCTTTGGAATTATCCATCATCATTCCTATTTTTTCGTCAACCGTTAATAATCCGAGAAGATTTTCAATTCTCTTTTCGACTGGAAGTTGTGGATTTTGAAATGGATATTTAAAAGTCTGTGCGGATGAAAATGCGCAGATGAAGATTGATAAGGAAAGTATAATCTTTTTCATTAGAAAATTTTAAAATGCTAATAATAACAAATATAACATTCTATTTTAAATAAATGTACATATTACACTTAATTATAAATATTAGAAAAAAAAAGGTCAGCGGAACAAACCGATGACCTTAGAAAAAATTAATTTGAAAAAATATGAGTGAGATTATTGCTTTATAAATTTACTTTTAAAGCTTTTTCCAGAATCTGTTATTTCAATAAAATAAAATCCGGAAGGAAGTTTTGAAACATCAATTCTGTTTTTGCCGTTGGTCAATTTTGCTTTGTAAGAAACTAAGCCTCCTTTTGCATCAATGACAGAATATACTGCATCAGCGGATTTCCAATCAACGAAGATTTCATTTTTAGCAGGGTTTGGATAGATTTGTACTTTGGAACTGGCAGTATTTTCTGCAGCAAGTGTTTCGAATTGCAATGGCAACATTAAAGCTGAATAGGCATTTTCTTCAGCAATGTAGGCACTGAAAGATGATACATTTTCGGCAACGCCAGCAACTTTATAAAAACCCGTATTTCCGCCTACCGTCTTCAAAACATAGCCTCCGGAATAAGCTTTTATCGTGCTGTAATCGGCATTGAACTGATTAGAAACAATCGCTTTCGGTGTAGAAACTGCGCCAGATCCTGTGAAAGTAAAAGTTCCATTTCCACTTATTAACACCGGTGTATTTGCAGGAATTTTTCTGTTCGGAAGAGAAGTACACAAAACACCGGTTGTAGACGGAAGCATATTGTAGCCCTGCAAACCAGCGGGAACACTTGCCTCAAACGGAAGAACAATAACGGCATATCCGTTGACTGTTTTTGTGTACGAAGCTGCAGTTGCAGAGAAATTAAGCGGTGCATTAAAATCTCCTCCCTGATCTGACAATTCCAATGAAGCACAAGTTGTTCCTGAAACTACATTTGCGCTGATGGCTTTCGAATCTTTCTGAAAGCCGGCTGCATTGCTGACATAGAAAAGACTATTTGTATTCGCCATTTTGCTTCTCCAATTCGAGGATGTATTGACATTTGTAGCAGCTGTAAAATCCAGTGATGTGTAGTAATTGTTTTCGTAAGCGTCTATCAGATTGCTGTCTGCGTCTGAATAAACGCCTGAGAATTTCATAGCTTTTTCATTAGAAACATTAAAATAAACATCTCCAAAATTGAAGGTGAGAATGGAGCTGAAATTCCCATTTCTAAGTCCGATAATGCCTTTACAGCCAGTCGTAAGCACAGCTTTTGAAATATCAAAAACCAAATCAAAATTGGAAGAACCTGATGATGGTAAATTTATAGTTCCATAATTATATGATTTCACAGCTCCGGCATTATCTACATAATACAAAGTGGTATTGGAAGAGGTGGGCAAATTGCTCGTAGTGTAACTGTTGACGTGGAAAACCAGTTTGTTATAGCGATCATCCAGACCTACAAAGCCATTGGCATCGGTCATATTTGAACTGATTAAAGGTGTAGAATTATACAAAGTAGCCGTTTTGCCACTCAATTGATACGTTGTTCCAAAAGCAGAATTTGTAACAGTCTGATTCTCTATTTTGTTATAATTTACATTTTGGCCTGTCATATTGGAGACTTCTCTTACCTTACTCTTATCAAAAACAAAAGTCATTACACCAGATGCGTTCACCTGAATTGTAGGGCGAAATGTCTCAGCAAAATTAAGGTTTGAGGAAGTCATATTAGTCGTTTCATTGGTCAGAATCTTCTGA
>Ga0302347_1001089_pt1 | contig 35243 bp, 52 predicted proteins | sample PhyWR1_FD_202178 | JGI IMG/M metagenome (GOLD analysis project Ga0302347, IMG submission 202178) | Leaf surface microbial communities from wheat plants in UC Gill Tract Community Farm, Albany, California, United States - DLSL W.R1 (v2)... | ecosystem: Host-associated > Plants > Phyllosphere >... | reverse complement strand
GTTGAGGTCGTCCTTCTCAGCCTCTTGCAGAGCGCGAAGGTGCTCGGCCACCTTGGCCACGAACTGGTCTTGGCGGACGCCAACCGGGCCACCAAAGCGCTGCGGGATCAAAACGTCGCAGCCGCCGACCAGGCTTTCCGCGTTGTTTTCAATCCACTGCTGCGCCGCTTCCTGATGCGCCGAGTCGTCGTCCGGCTCAGCATGGTCATACCGCCATTGTGCTGCTCGAAGTGCGCCCATGGTCGCCTCCTACGGTTCGAACTTGATGATTTTCGAGGTCAATCCAGAGGTAGCGAACATGCTGGCCAGGGCCGCGCCGGTGAGATACCTGCTCGCTGTGTCGTCGGTTGACGTGTTTCTTGGCGCGATCCCGGGTCTTCCAAGCGCTGCCGCAGATCTTGCAGATGTGCGCAATGCACTGTTCGCCCATGGTCGCCTCCAGGTGGTGGGTTACTCGGTGGGTGGCGCTGGAAGTGGTTGCCAATAGACAGGCCAGTACAGCGGGTCAACCCAGTAGTCATCGTTTTCGAGATTGTCGTCGTCAGCGAATGGGTGGAAATCGCCGTTCATGAAGCTGAAAGGAACGACAATGAGAGCGGCCGTCTTGTCGTCTCGGAAATGAACACAGCAAAGACCGTGATCACCATTCTTTGGAAGCTGATGTTCAGTTCTGATCCAGCCGCTCATGGCTTCACCCGGGCGGCGAGCATGGCGTCGGCCTCGATGTAGCGCATGATGGCCCGGTATTCCGCCCAAAAAGCTGCATTGTCCAAAGGCAAAGCAGCAAAATCCGGCATCTTCCGGCCGACTATTTTCTCGGCATATTGGATGCCGATCTCATCGGAAACTTCGGCGGTGTGAGCCGCGAAGTAGTCGCGCAGGGTCATACCGAATGCGGTTCCGTGACCGCCGTATTCGCTCGCCGGCGTAGGGAAAGCAAAAGTGTCCTTATTGCTCATCGTGTGAACCTCAGTAGAACCGCATTGGTCAGGAGCCAGGCGCGGGTGACCAAGCCCACCGTGAAAGGTGGCCTGGCGCCTGCCAATGCGGTCGAAGTGAAGGGGGGTAGCGAGCGAAAGCCCGAGGATTCCCCGGGCTTTCTTCCATAGGCTCAGTGCCTTATCAGAGTCGAGAGTTCTTGGCGGGACGTTGACCCCCAGAAAGGTCTTGCCCCGACGGTACATCGCCAGCGCTCTCGGTGGACGCGCGGTGGATCGGTTGGCAGGCCGCTTTCAGGATGAGGTTCTGGCCTCATGTGGCTGAGCGCTGCGCCGATCAGGATGAGAAGGAGCATGTGTTACTCCGGCTTGGGATGCGGGGTGCATCGGGAAGCGCATGGCCGGTAACGACATTTGATCCGGACGATTCCATGCGCTTTCCGATGAACCCCGCTAAAGGAACATCGGGCCTGCTTTTGGCTCACTGCAGGCTGGTGATTGAGAGCCGCTGCTACCAACAGCGGATGCCTCGCTCGAAGCTTGCAACATCGAGCGCTTCCCGTTGCTGATACCAGCCGGGATTAGGGCTAGAGGTCAGGCTGCCCGGGAGAGCGGCCTCGCTGATCAGCTCAGCGTTAAAGGGTGCAGGCGGTGAGCGCTACCTCACATGCATCTGGTCTGGCCGGGTAGGCCCCGGATTCGCCTGCGTGTACGTCGATTAATGTTTACTGCGGTGAGCCTTAAGTTGCATAAGACTCACGGTGATGAGCTTTAAATCAAGCAAAGGAAGCATGGTGATTCATCTGGACTCCGTGTGAAGGTCCAAATCCGTACCTGTTCTCGGCAGACTTCCTGGCGGCTGCCGCATCGAAGATGTTGTCGAAACTTCCAAGCCATTCGCGCTTGGAGCGCCGGATGATGAATGCGCCGTAGCTATTGCCGCAGCGGTGCAGGCAAACGCCGGTAACGCCTGATGAGTTTCGGGCCTGCTTCCTGATGTTCATGTTGTTCTCGCGGCGGGAAACAACGCGAAGATTGCAAAGTCTGTTGTCCAGACCGTTGCCGTTCAGGTGGTCAACGTCCATTCCTTCTATGTTGGCCCCGAGCATCATCTTGATGATCCTGTGGCAGAACATCTGAACGCCGCCAAGCCTGCACGTTAGGTAAGGCCGGTCAGCTGAGGCTCGCATTGAGCCAGCCAGCTTTCCGGCAAATCTGCCATTCCAGGAATTGCAGGCCGCTTGACTTACGAAGTGCTCAACTGGACGATTTCGCCAAGTGAGCACCCCAGTGTCCGGGCAATAGGAAAGGCACGCGTTCAAGTAGTCCTTGTCCACGGGATATCTCCAGATTGAATTCAGAACTGGTGCAGCCTGCGATGGGGAGCAGGGCATCGGGCCGTCTTTCCGGCTGTCATCGAATCAGTCAGCCAATGGCTGGTCGGGCGAGAAACTCGTTGAGGGCCTGCTGTTTCGCGTCCTCACCATCCAAAAAACGTATCGCCCAAGGCATCAGCGTTTGAACCGTGCCGTCTTCCATCTCGACGATGGCGACGCTGTAGTTGCCAGGGCCATTCTCGAACTCTTCATACTCGACGCCCCAGCCGTGAAACTTTCCTTCGGCGGCGTCTTCGATCCCTGTCCGGCGCCCGCGATCATCGTGCAGGGCCCTCATGGTCATAACTGGTCGCATCGTCTTGCCCTCCAGGGCGGTTTGATTTCCCAGATGCCACTCATGGAATGGCACCTGGTGAAATCCCGGCCTCGCTACTGGCGACAGGCCGGGGTATTGCGTCAGCGGTGGTCGCTCGAGCTCAGCCGCCGACGGCCCTGCTCTCAGTTCGGTTGGCCTTGAGCTTCCCTATCACCTCGCGTCGGTCGGCCTCGGCGGGGTGGTCATTGGGTCAGGTGTTCGCTACACGACTGCCAACTGCAGCTCTGCGGCCCGTTGAGTGGGGCAGTCCGTCGTGGGTTGCCGGTCCGTGTTCCGGCTGGGCTTGCTACTTCATTGGTTGGTTCCTCCTATTGGTTAATCGCTGCTCGCGCTGTGCCAGGCACCGACGCCCGTTCTTAGGGCATCCCGGCAGGGAGCATCTGCAGCGCAACCCTCCATCCGCTTTCCGTGGCCCGGCCTGTGTCCTGCCGTGCTGACGTTCCGCCTGATTTCGAGCTGGCCAGTTCCAGAGCTGGCATGGGGATCGAATTTATTGCTCGCGCTGTGCCGTTGCCGGGATCGATCCGCGAGGTTCCCATCAATGTGAAAGAGCGGTGAGGCTTGAGGGCCTCCCGAGGGGCTGTGTAGCGCCTCGATGGAGTAAAAGTAGCACTGCTGTTATTTGGGAGTCAACAGCAGTGCTGATATTTTTCTTGCACCCACAAAAAAGCCCGCGCTAGGCGGGCTTCATGGATTCGGATGAATCACTCGTCAGGACTGGGCTTGGCGATGTAGTCCTTCGGGATGTACGGCACCTTGGTCACCTTGCCATCTTTGGTTTCAAACGAAACCGACTTGGCGCCACTGAAGGCCGTGGCATGGCTGTACACCCATATCTGGCCGTCTTCTCTTGAGGTGACCATGTAGGGGTTACCCATGATCTCGTAGAGCTGATCTTCGGTCATGCCGACCTTAACCTGGCTGGCCTGGCCAAAGGTGAATGGGGTGCCGGCGCATCCGGCCAAGACGACGACTACAGCGGCGAGAATGAATCGGTGAATGTGGCGAAGCATGGCGACCTCCCTGTGAATTGAGTCGCCATCCTACCATTCTGGCTATCCGCTATCACTCAGGGGGTAGATTCATTCGGCTTCTGCCTGGCAATCAGATCAGCCAGCAGCTCGGCAATGGCTTCACTGTTATCCACCAGCACCTCTAGGTGCTCACTGATCCGCTCATATACTTCGGTCGCGCCTCGCTGATCGAGCCAGATCCCGGCCTCTTCGATTGCGGCACCGAGTGCGTTGATGTTCTGGTTTAAGCGGAAGAGCAGGGCGGCTGTCGGATCGTTGGGAAGGTCGGTCATAGCGGCTCCTCATGAAGATGAGGAAAGACTAGCAGGCAAAGAAAAGCCCGCTGAGGCGGGCTGGTGCCGAGCACGTGAGGTGGAGATCCCTAAACTCGACAGGATCAGTGTAGCTTGGTTTGGATGTCCGAGTTGCTGTCGGTGCTGAATCGGTCGACCTCAACCAGGGCTGCCTCAATTTGTTCCAGCGCTTCAGCAATTCTCTGAAGCGATCCCTCAGGGTATCCCTGAGATCTAGGGGTGGCCCCTCTCATGCCGGTGGCAAGAGCCAGCTGGGCGTCTGCTAGTCGAGAGAGCAGCGATAGGGTTAGCTTGTCGGTGACCATGGCATGCCCTCCAGAGGTCACGACAGGATAGCAGGCATGAAAAAGCCCGCCGAGGCGGGCTTATTACGGATCATAATCAGAATTTGGCGCCTGATTGCTTGATATAGGCTAGAAAGTCAATAACTGTGGTCGGGGGATTTTTAAGTGAGCATACCGCCGGGATTTTGTATTTTGAAAGGACTTTAGGTAGGCTCATCTGCACAGCTTCATTTGACACAAGAGGTAATCCATTGATCTCAGCGGTTGCGATGATTATTAAATCATTTTCGCCAACGCCCACCCCGTAACGATCGCCCTCTATACCTAGGAGCGATTTAAGGTTGGCGGCGCATTTTAGGATTGCGGTGCTGGGGTGTAGAATACTCAGGTTGGCATCCTTTAGCCACTTCCCACAGTCAGGAGACTTTGATGAGGTCTCTTCAAAGGCCACTAAGGGCATAGTAATGATGCCCGACGCTATCTGGATGCCTAGCCACTCCCAGAGCCTTGGGAAATGTTTTTCCGGGTAGTTGTCCCAAGCATAAATCATAGATGAAGCATCAAACGCCCACATAGAATCCCTTAAGGCTATCTATATCCCTGGTCTTAATACCGTCTAAGTAACTGCTAGCCTTCGCTAGGCTAATGTTCTTGGCGTTAAGCGAGTCAAGAACAACTCGTACGAACCTGTCGCCAAAAATGTGCTTAGGCTCACGATGTCTGTACAGTCTAGTGCCTCCCGCATCCTGCTCCGGAATCCGCAGTCCAGCCCTGTAGCGCCGATAGGCTTCATAGTCTTCAGCGCGCAAAAGACCTTCGTCGAGCATCCTTCTGACGATAACCTCGCCGCTGACACCCCACGCTTTTCTATGTGGCTCCAGCCAGTAATCAAACTCATCGGCTAGCTCTGGTTTGTCCCGCATGATTATTTTTTTCAGATACTCATCTGGAACTAAAACCAAGCCAGCAAACTGATTAGCCTCTCTTTCAAGCCCACTTGAGTGGTGCAGGTCGCTATCATCATCGATAGAGCTGATTTTGTGCAGGAGAACATGGCTCAGCTCATGAATGAGCGTGAACGTCTGCAATGTCTCGAAATATTGTTTTTTGACAAAAATAAGCGGGCAATTTTTGTCATACAACGAAAAGCCAAGAACGGGATTGTCTTTGGCTATTTGCCATTGTCCATGGTAGCCATTGCTGCGAAAAACCAAGATGCCTTTTGACTCAATTGCTGATCGATATTGGTCGAAGGTGTTTTGGTTTTTTAGCCCGAGCCACTCTCTAACCAAAAGCGAGGCTTGCTTTAAGTCACCAGGAAGCAGTGGCGGGTCATACGTTGGCACGTCCTCACTATCTACATCTTCCAGCAGATCTAGATAAATATCGCGCTGACGCTCAGCTCGCTCGATTAGCCGCCGAAGCTTGTTACCAATTTCAGGTTTCTGATTGGCAATGCTTCGGAAGGCCGGAGTGTGAACCTTGTCTGGATCAGCCTCGCCTTCCTCCATAAAGAACAGGACGCCACGCCCAAAATAATCAGCGATCCTTTTAAGCTGGGCGTAAGTAAGCCCCCTTTCCCCAGCTGACGCTTTCGAAAGGGTTGCCTCCGCCACTCCTGTTTCTGCGGCTAGTTCATGCAGCGTTATGCCGCTGTCAGCACAGCACCACGCGATACGTCCATGATTAAATTCGATACGGTCCATCTACCCACCAGCCCGTTCAGGTACCTTGCGTTTCAGTCTATCGGACAGCTTGTGGCCATCATAATTTTGCCGACGGTTGTCATTCGTCACGGTGCTGAGATGCCTCATGCCAATCTCTGGTCACTCTGACACTTCGAGCCTAGACCAATTATGCCTAGACGCAGCGCTCAATCCACCCCGCCTTCACCTCATCCCCATACCCCACCAACCGATCCTCACCAGGCTGCATCGCCCACAGCTCTGGATTCCTCGATATCGTCAGCAAGCCTGGGGCTGAAGGATCGAACGGGTATGCCGGTGAGACCCTGAAATGCTAGCGCTATTGCCGTATTAAGCGGCCGATCTCCCTTGAGAAAGCGGCGCGCTGTCACGGTGCTAACACCCATCGCTTCAGCCAGTTTGTGCTGCGTAATTCGCTCGGCTCGCGGAGCTGATCCGTTGAAATCTTTGAGCGCCTTGTATAGCGCAACGCATTCAGCCTCTTCCCATGGCCACAATTTATCGCTGTTCATTTCTTACCAAGGGGTTCCAGTCAAACATGCGCTGCTTGCAGTCTGTCTTCGTCCGCACGCGCTTCTAATCGGGCCTCTCCTGCACGCATTACTGTGCAGATTCTCATTATTGCCTGGGCGTCAGGCTCGTTCCCGGCTTGACTCAGTCGCCCGGCAATCCGCATAAGCTCTACTGCAGACCATTTAAGGTCGGAGGCCAGGCCTTGAAGGTCCCTGTGCAGCTCTTGACTCGGTTTCCTCTGGGTCATTCCTTTGTCCTTGCCACTCGGCCTGACTTCACTTCTTCCGCATACACCAACCTATCAGCCAGCTCATGCAGCTCCCCGACGCGCTTCATCGCCTCCAAGAACTGGGCCTCTTCGCCACCCTGGGCCTTGTGGAAGATCTCCAGTGCGGCGCTTTCCAAGGCGAAGGCAGCATCCTTCAGGTCTCGGCGCAACTGCTGGTTGGGCTTGGTTAGGGGCATGGTTATACCTTCTTCACATCGCCTGAAAACCGGTCGGAGATCTTCTCTGCACCGCCAAGCTTCTCGACGATCTCGGCCCAGGGCTCCCTTCGGCACTCTTGTTGGATGGCCTCGCAACGCTCATCGGGATCATCAATGCTTTCGACTAGCTGTCGGACCGCGAGCAGAAACCGGTGAAAGTCGCTTCCGTGTGTCGGCACAGGGCCTATCTCAGACGCCATTGTCGAGAAGGGCATCATGCGGTCAGAAAGCTCTGTTTGAGGGACCCATATTCCCTGCCATTCCTCACTGACGAAGATTGGAGGCGGCGCAGATCGATCCCAATAGGTCTCGCCATGGCGCTCAAGGACGCAGTACGGCGTCCGAAGCTGCATGGTCGCGACAAACATGAAGTTTGTGACGAAGTCGCCAGGCCATGACTGGTCGCCAGCTTTGTATTCCATGAGCTAGAGGTCCCCGCCTCGCCAAATAACCTTTCCGATGATCCGGTGCTCATTTCCATTGCTACGCAGGTGGTAACGGTCCGGATACTCTTCTTTGTCGTCGTTGTCGCTGCGCAGAACCCACTGGCCCAGCGGACCCTGGATCAGTCGCTTCACGATCGCGCCATCAGTGCCAGCCAAGACGAACACCTGGCCATCAGCTGGATCGATGCGGGACCGATCAACCAGCAGAACGTCGCCATCGTTGATGGTCGGCCACATGCTCTCTCCTTCGGCATAGATCACGATCAGCTGGTCTGGCTTGGCACCCTTAACCCTCAGCCATTCGCGCTTGAAAGCCAGGGTGGAGCGAATTTCGACATGCGGGTTTTCACTGCCAAGGCCTGCAGCTGCTTTGGCATCGTACTGAGGGACATAGGCGTACCGGCCGTCAAGCTCGTCCTCGTCCGCCCCATCAGGCAGCGGTGAGTTGGCTGCCTCAGCTGTGTGCGCAACTTGGGGAGAAGCACGCCTGATGCCGGCCGCCAAGGTCGGGCTGACCTGGGCAGGCTCGAAGTCTAAAGCCTCGGATAGCTTTACGAGAGCCTCGAGGTTTAGCGCAACCTTGCCGGTCATATACTGGCTCACGGTGCTTTGTGGTGACTTCCACTCGCAGCGCTCGCCCACCTCAGTTTGAGTGAGGGCCGGCTTTGACGGGTCTTCCCTGGATTCCTTCACACGCTTCTTGTAGATGTCGTGCAGCCGCTTCGCATCCGCAAGCTGTTCGTCAGACAAAGGGGTTCTAATCGGTTTCTTCATGCGCGTGATTTAGTAGCAGCGCTGCTTCTTACGCAAACAGCACTGCTACTCTTTGTCCTTGAATATTGTAAAACAGCAGTGCTAATATCTGATCAAACCCCTATGAGGCAGACCAGATGAAGACTGTATCCCTTGAGGATTACCTGGCCGAGCAAGGAACCCAGAGCGACCTCGCCAAGGCCCTGGGGATCCAGCAGAGCGCCGTATCTCAGATGTTCCGCGCCAAGCGTGACATCCGAATCACCATTTTCGATGACGGGCACATTGAGGCGAACGAGATCCGCCCAATTCCAGCCCGCAAGTCAGCTGCTTAACCACCTCTTAATCACAAAGGAACCAGCCGTGTCGTACTTCGACCCCGACCACCTGCACAACAAGCCCACCAAGGTTCGCTTGGATGAGGCTGCCGACGATCTGCTCTCGGCCATGGCTCGATTCAAGCGCACCCAAAAGGCTGTGCTCGCCAGGGAGATTCTGGAGCGCGGTCTCGACCAGATGATGCAAGAGCTTAACGCGAACACTGACGTGGCCTGAAGTGGCCGAGGAGGCCCTGTGCCAGAAAGCAAAGAGCTGGGTATCCAGCTCGACGGGAAGGGCAATTCGGATCTGGCGTATCTCGCCAGGCGGAAGGGCTTAACCCCTGAGCAACTGGCGGCACAAATCATCAATGAGGCTCTCGACCGGATGACGAGAACAGAGCCTGGCCGAAGCAACGTTCGGTCGTTTCGCAAGGGCTTATAAGCCCCTGAGGGACTCATGAGGAACTGCCGTTGAACGCAGCAAAACCCAAACCGCAGATACGAAAAAGCCGACGGGCTAGGTCGGCTGATTCAACTGCATTCGTAACGCTTGTGTGAAGTCATCATATATGCACCAGACCATCCAAAGCAATACCGTGGCACTCGCGCCACAAAATGCGAACCACGATTACGTGGCGCGGACAGTAAATCTGTTCAATTTCGAGGGATTCGACGTACGCGTCGTGCTCGTAGATGGTGAGCCTTGGTTCTCCGCCAGCGACGTTGCCGCGCGCCTTGGCTACACCAACCCTCAGAAAGCAGTGCGCGATCACTGCAAAAGCCCGCGCCCAGTGGGGGTGAACGATTCGTTCACCCTTGGGCCATCGGCAAACATCATCCCTGAACGTGACGTCTACCGGCTGGTCATGCGCTCCAAGATGCCTCAAGCCGAACGCTTCGAGGAATGGGTGGTGGGCGAAGTTCTGCCCAGCATTCGCAAAACCGGTGGATACAGCGCCCCTTCCCAGCCCGCAGACCTCAGCAAGCTGGAAATCCTCCAGATGGCCTTGGAGTCGGAGAAGGCCCGCGTCCTGCTCACAGTCCAGGTCGAGGCCCAGGCCAAGAAGATCGACCACCTGGAGAACCTGTTCAAGGAAGGCATGAGCCACGTCCAGTTCTGCAAGGGCCTAAATGGGGTCAACGTGATGCAGGTCGGCCATTTCCTTGAAGGCCGAAACTGGCTCTACAACGAGAGCAAGTCCGGAACCCGGTACCGCGTCGGCTCATACGCCCGCGACAAGTACATGACCGAGCATCAGCAGGAGATCACCCCGCACGGGAAAGAGGCGTTCATCAGCTACACGCCGATCCTTCTCCGCAAGGGCGCCGTGCGCCTGTACGAGCTGTACCTGGCCGGCCAGCTGCCCATGAAGAAGAACTGGGACGGCCTACACACCCACGACAAGGCCGTGCGGGGTGCAGCATGAGAAGCCGTGAGCAAGATCGCCAGCAGTGGCAAGACCCCGACTTCAACAAGTGGCTGGATGAAGTCATATCCGACGCTGGCCATATCGTTTGGGATGCGATTCCCGATGTTGGTTCGGCCTGGAATGGCTGGGATGCTGCGAAGGCTGCGCTTGGCTACTACTGCCCAGCCTGCAACGGTTCCGGCGAGGAAATCCACGTCACCTATCACGGCCCTAATTCTTTTGAACGCCTCGGCCACTGCACCGCCTGCAACGGCGATGGGAGGACCTCGGCAGCACTTGCCGTCGCGAGTGAGCGTCTAGTCAGCGAAACCGCGCACCGTGGCGACCTTCAAGCGAAGGTCTGGGGCCTTCAGGCGGAGATCGACAAGCTCAAAACCGATAACGAGGCGTGGGGGCTTACCGTTGAGGCTGAGCGTCGCATCAAGCGCGGCATCTCCGACGAGAACGAGGCGCTGCGCATGCAAGTCAAGGAGCTCGACCTGTTGTTTGGGCGATACCTGCTTGGCATGCGTGCCGCCGTTGTGGAGTGGCAGAAAGGGAATGGTGCCGACGCCGCGATGCAGTGGATCTGGAACGGCTTGCGTGGCCCTGGCGAGCTGCCTCCTGAAGAAGAAACGCAGGCCCAGGCCTACTTCGACCGTGAGGTGGTGAAGATCGAGGAAGGCCTGGAAGAGGTGTACGCCTACCGGGACAAGCGCCGTGCTGAAAAGGACAAGGAGCGCGGACAATGAGCATGGAACTGATGGTCAAGGCCATGAAGACCAAGGTCGGCAACCCGCTGCGCAAGCTGGTGCTCATAAAGCTGGCCGACAACGCCAATGACATGGGCGAGTGCTGGCCATCATACCAGCACGTTGCCGATCAGTGCGAAATCAGCAAGCGCTCGGTCATGAACCACATCAACACCCTGTGCGGTGCCGGCCTGTTGCGTAAAGAGATCCGCAAGGGCGGACCAAAGGGCAACTCCTCGAACGTCTACTACCTGACCTTGAGTGGTGCAGGAGATTCACTAGGGGTAGTGCAGGAGATTCACCAGGGTAGTGCAGCAGGTTCACCCCCTAGTGCAGCAGATTCACTAGCGGGTAGTGCAGGAGCTGCACCCAGAACCAGTCACTCTTTTGAATCAGTAAAGGAACCAGTCACTGAACCAGTTGCGACCCAGGCTGAAGCCGTGGTCGCGGAGGGTATCGTGGTTCCGTTTACGGCTCAGCAGCCGCGTTGCGAGATCCCGGCAGATATGCCAGGGCCGAAGGACCAGTCCTGCAAAACCTTCAAGGCCTGGGCCAACTACGCCATGGCGTACCGCAAGCGCTACCACGCGTGGCCGGTATGGAACGCCAAGGCAGGCGGGCAGGTTGGGCAGCTGATCAGCCGCCTCGGGATCGACGTGGCTCACCATGTGGCCGCGTACTTCCTGACGATCAACGACGCCCGCTTGATCAACGGCTGCCACAACCTAGGCGACCTGCTGGCCAAGGCCGAGGCCTACCACACCCAGTGGGTGACCAACCGTCAGATGAATGCCACGACTGCCCGCCAGCAGGAGCAGACCCAGGCCAACATGAACGCGGCGCAGGAGGCGGCAGAGGCGATCCGCAACGGACAGGGAGGTAAGCGCAATGCTTTCCTCTGACCAACAAGCCGAACTCGCCGTGGCCATCTGCGCCACTGCCGAGGCGATGGGTCAGGCAATCAGCGCTGGAGGCGCTCAGCTCATCGCTGAGGACCTTTCGGCGTATGAGCCTGGCGTCATCATCGGCGCACTGCGTGCGTGCCGTAGAGAGCCTGCTGGGCGCCTTTCGCTCGGCATGGTCCTCAAGAACATCCACGCGGCAGACACCCGCCCAGGCAAGGACGAGGCGTGGTCCATCGCCCTGGCGGCCAGTGACGAGCACGAGACCGTGGTGCTCACCACTGAAATCCGTCAGGCCATGATCGCATCCGCTCCGATCCTTGAGGCTGGCGACAAGATCGGCGCCCGGATGGCGTTCATGAGCGCCTACGAGCGCCTGGTCAGCTTCGCCCGCGCCGAGGATCAGCCGGCCAAGTGGGAGGTCTCGCTGGGCTACGACCAGGGCCGCCGCGTGACCGCGATCGAGTCGGCCGTCCGCGCCCAGCTCATCACCCATGAGACCGGGGCCAAGTACCTGGCCGACCTGCGCATCGCGCCAATCACCCAGGACGGCCAGGCCATTGCCGGCCTGTTAACCGGCGAGGTGCGCCCGCAGGCCAGCGCCAAGACTCGGGAAAAGCTCGCCGAGGTGCGCTGCATCCTCAAGGCTGCCAAGGCCAAGAAAGACCGCGAGCGCGCCAAGGAAGACCAGCGCCGGCGCATCGAAACCTACCTGCGAAAGCGGCAGACACGCGCTGCAGTCGCTCAGTTAAACATCAAGCGCGCCGGGCAGCCGGCCGGGGAGGGGGTATGAGCCTGACAGATCGCGAGCTCATCGAGTTCGCAGCAAACGCCATTGGCGCGACCGCCCATGAGCCTTCATTCAAGGGCGACATCCGCAAGTTCACGGCCGCAGGGTTCAGCGGCTGGTTCAGCCCGCTGGATTTCAAAGAACAGGCGCTGACCCTTGCCACGAAGCTACGCCTCGACGTCGAGTTCTGGGACGGCTTCAAGCAGGTCGTATGCCGTAGAAGCCAGGACAAGGAGAACTTCGAGATGCACGGCATCGTTGGCTATGGCCAAGGCACGGACCCGCATCCGACGGGTGAGAACGTGGCCCGAGCAATCCTGATTGCAGCAGCGAACATCGGCATGCGCATGCAGGAGAAGCACTGATGGACACCAACAAGATGCGCGATGCCTTCGAAGTGGCGCTGGCCAAGCAGGCAGCCGAGGAAGGCTTCGCCAAGCCAAGTCTGCGCCGGAACAAGAACAACGGCGACTACGTCGACCCGTTTGAACAGGCTGCATGGTGGGGCTGGCAGGCCTCCCGCGAGGCCGTGGTGGTGGAGCTGCCGAAGTTTGAAGACTACCCGGCCAGCATGGAGCGTGACATGCGTGAGTCGCTGCGTGCCGCCATCGAGGCCCAGGGCCTGAAGGTGAAGCCATGACCGAAGTCCATCGCTACAAAGTCGTCAAGATGCTTTCCGAGGGCGGCAACCGGATCAGCTACGACCCACACGGACCCGGGGTGGTAATGGCAGAAGCCTATGACCAGCTCAAGGCCGAGAGCGAGGCGCTGCGCAAGGATGCCGAGCGGTATCGCTGGCTGCGGGTCGAAAGCCGGCCAGCGGCAGAGCTGGATGCAGTGTTCAACACCTACGGCGTGCCAGTGGATGAAGCCATCGACGCCGCCAGTGCCAAGGAGTCGAGCCATGACTGACTTCGTGATGCACAGCATGGCCGACGCCAGCCGCCTGTTCGGCCTGCTCCAGGCCCAGGACTTCACCAAGCCCAAGAAGATCGTCATCAAGGACCAGGACCGCAGCGGCGAGCAGAACAAGAAGCTCCACGCCTGCCTGAGCGATATCGCCAAGCAGGTCGAGCACGCCGGCAAGAAGTGGGACGTCCTGATCTGGAAGCGCCTCCTGACGGCCGCCTGGCTGCGCGAGGCGGGCGAACAGCCTCAGCTGATACCTGCGCTCGACGGCAACGGCTTCGATGTCGTGTACGAGCGCACAAGCCAGCTCAGCGTGAAGCAGTGCGCGAGCCTGCTGGAGTGGATTCAAGCGTTTGGAGCCGAGCACCAGGTGCGTTGGAGCCAGAAGGATCTGTGGGAGGGGCGTTACTGATGATCCACCAATGCGAATGCCACCGCTGCATCGAAGAGCACCGGTTGGGCATGGAAGGTCCATTCGGCTGGGTGCCGTTGTCGTCCACAAAGATGATTCTGTGCCCGGTGTGCGGCTGCAAACGCTGCCCACATGCGAGCGATCACAGGCTGGCTTGCACCGACAGCAACGAACCTGGCCAGCCTGGGAGCGTTTACCAATGACTGCTCAGAAAACACCGAAGCCGAAGAAGTGCAAGGCACCAGGTTGCGGCAAGCCCTTCAAGCCGACCATGACCACGCAGAAGGTGTGCAGCATCGCCTGCGCCAAGGCCATGGCCAAGGACCCGAAGCTTCAGAAGATCGCGGCCAAGGCTATCACCAAGCAGGCCCGCCAGGACCTGCAGGAGCGCCGGGAGAAGCTGAAGACCCGCCGTGAGCACATGGCCGAGGCGCAGACGGCGTTCAATGCCTACATCCGCGAGCGCGACGCTGGCTTGCCGTGCATCAGCTGCGATTCGAACCCAAGCGACCACGACCTCATCACCGGCAGCCGCTGGGACGCCGGCCATTACCGGTCGGTGGGCGCCTGCCCGGAACTGCGCTTCGAGCCGCTCAACGTCCACCGCCAGTGCGTGAAGTGCAACCGGAACCTGTCGGGTAACGCGGTCGAGTACCGCATCCGGTTGGTGAAGCGCATCGGCGCCGAAGCCGTGGAGTTCCTCGAAGGGCCTCATAAGCCCCAGCGCCTGACCATCGAAGACCTGCAGGCCATCAAGGCCCTGTACAGGCAGAAGCTCAGAGACCTGCGAAAGGAGGCTGCATGAATTGGACACCAACCGACACCGGCCAGCTCCTGCTGCTGGCCATGGCCATCTTTGGCGCCTACTGCATCGTGCGGGGCATGCGGGTATCGAATCGACGGAAGAAGGAGCAGGGCCAGTGAGCTATCAGAACGTGGTATCAGCAGTAGTTCGCGCCCTGGCGGCCGAGACCATCAACAGCGCTGGCGGCTGCGAGTTCGAGCCAAAGGTTCAAGCCGCGAAGCAGAAGGGTGAGATTGTCGGAAAGGAGGCGGCTTTCCTCATGGACTGCTGGGTGTTCGGCCGGCTGCACAAGAACCTCAGTGAGGAACAGTGGCGGCACCTGGTGGCGAAGTACTCGACGCATGTCGACCGCAAGCACGCAGCCATCGAGGAAATCACCCGGACCCTTCGTTCTCCAGCACCCAAACGCTTCCGCCACTGCGCGATCCTGACCTGGGCCATGCCCAAGCTGCCCGGGGTGGATGGCAAGCGCAGCACCAGCGTGCTGCCAGCTGCCTGGTACGAGATGGACAACTGGAGTAACGAGCCGCACCCGATCAAGACGCAGGAGCGCTGGCGGCGCGACATCCGCAAGGCTCTAGACGGGGAAGTTGACAAGGCTTTGGTCGAGGCTCAGCACATTCTCGAAGATGAAGGCCTTTTAGTGGCAAATGTGGCTTGACGGTGAGTGAGCCAATGAGCCAATATATCTCCATCCTGTCGTTCCTGCGTGTGTGAGGATGACAAATCAAACCCGGCCACTGTGTCGGGTTTTTTATTGCCCGAAATAGGGCCTCAAGAGGCCCCTGATTCCCAAGGACACCCCTATGGCCGAACCAACAAGCGCCGCCGCGAGCGTAGTGCTGGGCAAGTACGGGGTGGTGATGGCTGCATTCATCGGCTCGATCCTGTCGCTTGGCTTTCTGAAGGATCTGACCCGCTTCCAGGCCGCTACTGCGGTCGCCACTGGCTTCGGCTTCTCGGTCTACCTGACCCAGCCCGTCACCGCCTGGCTTGCCCCAAAGCTTGAGCTTGCGGTCACCGATGATCTGCTGTGTGGAGTAGCGTTCGTGCTTGGCCTCACCGCAATGAACATCATCCCTGCGATCAAGGCTGCCATGGGGTCGTTCGTCACGGCGCGAGGTGCCTGATATGAACAACATCCTGGTTTCAGCGATGACCGCCCTGGACGTGTTCCTGTGCGTCATGGTCGTGCTCGCTGCCTGCGATTACCTGCGCAAGGTCCGCCCGGTGGATCAGCCACTGCTGAGCATCGCCTTCTACCTGGTAGCCATCGGCGGATTCGGTGCGTTCATCACATCCCTGCAAGGGCACTGGGTCAACCCATTCGGCGTGATGCTTCACGCCGGGGTGGTCGCCTATGCCTGGGCCCGTCGCGGTCACGTCTTCAGCTGATCCGCGCCACAAAATCGAGGTGCGCCGTTTCGTGGCGCGGAGAACCACATGACCACCATCGCATACAAGGACGGCGTGATAGCCTACGACTCCCGGCAGACCCGCAGCGGCTCGATCGTTTCGGATGACGCAGTCAAGCATCAGGTCGTGGATAGCGTGAGCTTCTTCCTTTCCGGCGCTGTATGCGACGAGAAGGCCCTGATCGCGGCCTACTTCGGTACGCCATCACCGGTTCCTGTCGAGTGCTCGGGCTATGTGGTAGATGGCGGAAGGCTGCAGATGGTCGGCCATGACGACAAGACCGGCGTATGGCGTCAGGATCTCGACCCGACCAACCCTGATGCGATTGGCAGCGGGTATGCCTATGCCCTGGCTGCAATGGACATGGGGGCAAGCGCTGAGGAAGCGGTGCGCGCCGCCATGAAGCGTGACATCTACACCGGCGGGAAGGTTCGCACAGTTCGAATCGCCCGCGATCAGTAAGGATTCGACATGAGCACCAAGCAACCCGACTGGGAGGCGATCGAACGAGCCTACCGGGCCGGGTCGCTTTCGGTTCGCGCCATTGGGGAATCTCAAGGCGTGAACCACGCCACCATCCTCAAGCGCGCCAAGAAGGAAGGGTGGGCGCGTGACCTGACCGAGCAAGTCAGGATAGCGACAAAGCAGAAGGTAACCACATCGGTAACCAGCACCGGTAACCAGTCACCGCCGGTTACTGATGCCGATATCATCGACGAAGCATCCAGCCAGGCAGCTGCTGTAGTTCTCGCTCACCGTACTGGCTTGGCCAACTGGCGCTCAATCGCTGACAAGCTTTCGGTTGCACTGGCAGGGATGGATGTCGACGAAGACAACCTTGGCGACTTCTCCCGGGCGCTGAACGCTGGCGTCGATGCGCAGCTCAAGGTCATCAAGGGCGAGCGCCAGGCGTACGGCCTGGATAGCGAAGAAGGCAACAAGACCGTCGATGATCTCGCCGCCCTGATGGATGAACTCTCGAAGGACGCCTGACCTAAGGGCTCGGGTGAGGTATGATTGATGGGTGCAGCTAGGCCGGCCAGCCGAAGAGGAGTTCACCGACTCCCTGCTGCATATCCCCCATTCGGTGCAGCTATACGGTGATAGCTATGAAGTCCAAGTACGAGATCATCAATAACCCTATTGATATCGAGTTGCTGAGGTCTGACCTCGATTACAACCCGGGAGATGGGTCCTTTACCTGGAAGGCCAGGTCGAGAGATAGGTTCGCCAGTGATCGGGCATTCAATATCTTCCATGGAAAATACGAAGGCCGTCCGGCTGGCTCGATTAAAACCAATAAAGACGGACACTCATCCTGCGTGATAAGGATCGATCGCATCCTGTTCTATGCGCACAGACTTGCATGGGCTTATGTGCATGGTGAGGCGCCGGCCGCCTTGGATCACATAAATGGAGACGCCACCGATAACCGCATTTCCAACCTGAGGCCCGCCACGCTTTCTGTGAATAACCGAAATGCAGCGATGAGCAGGGCCAACACTAGCGGTATCAACGGAGTCGTCTACCTGAAAGACAAGCGCAGATGGCGAGCTCAGGCTACTGAGCTGGTTGATGGGGCGAGAAAGAACATCAACATCGGCACTTTCGCCACAAGGCGGGAGGCAGCTGAAGCGCGAATTGCCTGGAATGAGCAAAACGGCTATTCCGACAGGCATGGAGAGTCAGCGCAATGTCTTTGTCCAAGGAGCACATTGAACGGCTGAGAGACAAGTTCTGGAGGCTCAATAATCTTTACATGATCACAGATAAATCTGGCAAAAAAGTCAGATTTAGAATGACATCAGAGCAGATTGAGTATTTTAGCGGACTCCACACCCGCAACATCATCCTCAAGGCTCGGCAGTTGGGGTTCACGACCCTGGTCTGCATCGTCCAGCTGGATGCCGCGCTGTTCGAGGCCGCCAAGTGCGCCCTGATCGCCCATACCCTGAACGACGCCAAGCGCCTGTTCCGGGAGAAGGTGAAGTACGCCTACGATCACCTGCCCAAGGAGATCAAGGCAGCCAACCCGGCGCGCAACGACGCCGCGGGTGAGTTGGTCTTCAGCAAGGGCGGGTCGCTCTACGTATCCACCTCGTTCCGGGGCGGCACGCTGCGCTACCTGCACGTTTCCGAGTTCGGGAAGATCTGCGCCAAGTTCCCGCACAAGGCGCGGGAGATCGTCACCGGTGCGTTCGAGGCTGTTGCCGCCGAGTGCTTCGTCACCATCGAATCGACGGCTGAAGGACGGGCCGGGTATTTCTTCGACTATAGCCAGTCAGCCGAGAAGCAGCAGCTGGCCGGCGTGCCTCTGGGCCTGCTGGACTGGAAGTTCTTCTTCTTCAGCTGGTGGCGAAACCCTCTCTACTCGCTGGATCCGACCGACGTCACGATCCCGGACCGCTTGACCAAGTATTTCGACGAGTTGAGCGCCAAGCACGGCATCGTCACCAGTCCAGGCCAGCGCGCCTGGTACAGCGCAAAGGAAAAGACCCTCGGCGACGACATGAAGCGGGAGTACCCGTCGATCCCTGCCGAGGCATTCCAGCAGACGATCGAAGGCGCGTACTACGCCAAGCAGTTCACCAAGCTCTACGCCGCCCAGCGCATCGGCAAGCTGCCAGACAACAGCCACCTTCCGGTGCACACCTTCTGGGACATCGGCGTGGGCGACTCCACGGCCATCTGGTTCGTCCGGATCGTCGGCGAGGAGTACCACGTTGTCGACTTCTACCAGAACAGCGGTGAAGGCCTGCGGCACTACATGAAGGTGCTGAAGGATCGCGGCTACGAGTACGGCGAGCACTGGGGGCCCCACGACATCGACAACCGGGAATTTGGTAGCGACGGCAAGACTCGACGCGAACTCGCGCGAGAGGGCTACGAGATCGACGGCCAGGTGTATCGGATGACCTTTCAGGTGGTGCCGAAGCTCGGTGTTGACGAAGGCATCGAGCAGGCACGGGAAATCCTCCCGAACTGCGCTTTCGACGAATCCAAGTGCGAGGAGGGCATCACCGCCCTGGAGAGCTACCGCAAGGAGTGGGACGACAAGCGCGGGTGCTGGAAGGACAAGCCCCTGCACGACTGGTCTTCCCACCCGGCCGACGCCTTCCGCTACTTCGCCGTGGCCAAGACCAAGCGCTCCGTGGTCAAGCACGTCCCAATCTCGTTCACTTTCTGAGGCCATCCATGCCTAACTTCCTCCCCCGGGCAGAGTACTCGGAGGCCTTGCCCGGCTGGCAGCTGGTCAAGCGCTGCGTGGCGGGCGCCCGCGAGGTGCGCAAGCACGACGAATACCTGCCGATGCCTGACCCGGAGAACAAGTCCCCGGAGAACCAGGCGCGGTACAAGCAGTACAAGAAGCGGGCGATGTTCCTGAACATCACCGGGCGCACGCGCACCGGCCTGCTGGGCGCCGTATTCCGCAAGACTGCCGAGCTTGAGCTGCCCACCGGCGTCGATTACCTGAAAGAGAACGCCAGTGGCGACGGCACGAGCCTGGAGCAGCTTTCCAAGGATGCCGTAGGGGAATGCCTGGACGTTGGCCGTGGCGGGTTCCTGGTGGACTTTCCGGCCGTTGAAGGCGTGTCCTCAATGGCGGACATGCAGGGCCGGCGCGCGCTGATCCATCACTACGGCGCCGAGTCGATCATCGACTGGGATGAGCAGGTGATAGATGGCGTGAAGCGCCTAGTCTACGTCTGCCTGCTCGAATGCGTGTCGGCGTTCAGCCCGGACAGCCTGGAGCGCACCACTGATACCCAGTACCGCGTGCTTCTGCTGGTCGAAGGCCGTTACGAGCAGCGCGTCTACAGCAAAGACGGGAACAGCTACACCGCTGTCCAGCCGCTCGACAAGAATGGCCGGCCCTTCGACCACATCCTGTTCAGCTTCTACGGCTCCCAGAACAACGACTCCAGCATCGACAAGTCGCCTCTGGAAGACCTGGCCGACGTGAACATCCTGCACTACGGCAACAGCGCCACGGTGGAGGAGAGCGGGTTCATCAGCAGCCAGCCTACGCTGTTCATCACCACGGACATCAGCGCCGATGACTTCGCCAAGCTGAACCCGAACGGCATGCACATCGGCTCGACCCGCGGCTACAACCTCGGCAAGAGCGGTACTGCGACCCTCGTCCAGGCAACCGAAAGCCAACTGGCTCGCACGCTGCTGAAGGACAAGGAAGAGCAGATGCTGATGATCGGCGCGCGAATCGTCCAGAAGGCGGGCGGCGCCGAGACGGCTGAGGCGGTGCGCATTCGCTACAGCTCGGACAACAGCGTGCTGGGCACCATTGCCGGCAACGTTTCGGAGGCCCTGAAGCGGGCCATTCTCGACGCCGAGCGCTTCATGATGGGCGAGCCGGACGATGCCGGGACAGTGTTCTGGCTCAACCAATCGTTCTTCGACGAGACGATGACCGCCCAGGACATCCTTGCCCAGGTACAGCTTTGGCAGCAAGGCATCATCGCCAAGTCCGACCTGCGCACCAACCTGCGCCAGGGCGGCGTGCTTGAGGCAGACCGAACTGACGAGTTGATCGACGATGAACTGGCCCAGCAGCCGCCGGTGACCGGCAACGACACCGGAGGCGGTGAGGATGAGCAGTGACGGCTACCTGTCCGACGCAGCGACTCGCCACCAGGTCCACGTGCAGCGCTACGCCGGGGGAAGCCTCAAGCGCCTGGCCAAGTTCATCACCAAGGCCATCAGCACCGCCAAATCGCGCGTATCAGAAGGATTGAGCCGATACGGCACCCAGCGGTACGAGAAGCAGATCCAAGAGCTGCAGGGTGAGCTGGCGGACGTGTACGGCGAGATGAAGCAGCAGGCCGTGCTGGACCTTGCTGAATTCGGTGGCTATGAGGCCGAGTTCAACATGACCCTGCTGGGCAAGGTCGTGAAGGCAGTCGTCCAGCTGAACAGGCCAAGCATCGAGCAGGTCGCCGCGGCGGCACTAGCCGACCCGCTCGACCTGGAGGTCGGTAAGGGTCGCCAGCGCATCAGCATCAATGGCGCGCTCGACCAGTACGGCACCAAGAAAAGCGCCGAGATCATCAGCGAGATTCGCATGGGGTCGGCTCTGGGCGAGACAACCGGCCAGATCAGCCGCCGGCTCACCTCACTGGGCGTCCAGCAGCGCGATCAGGCTCAGGCCCTGGTCAACACCATGACAAACCACATCGCCACAACGGCGCGTGTCGAAGTCCTCAAGGACAACGACGACATCCTCAAAGGGATGCGCCGGATAGCTACCCTGGACAGTCGAACCACGCTGTTCTGCATGAGCATCGACCAGACGATCATCCCGCTTGATGGTCCGAAGCCGCCGTATCACTGGCGGTGCCGGACCACGCTCATCCCGGTGCTCAAAGACGAGTTCGCCCGGGAGATACCAGGTTCAACCCGGCCCTCAGTCGGGCCTGACGGGGTAGAGCAGGTCAGTAGCAAGACCAGCTATAGCGAGTGGCTGGCCCGGCAGCCGGCTGCGTTCCAGAAGGATGTGCTCGGCCCTGAGCGCTACAAGCTGTTCAGCAAGGGCGAGCTGTCCATCGACCGGTTCGTGGACGACGACGGCAAGACCCTAACCCTCAAGCAGCTGCGCGAGCGTGAGCCCATGGCTTTCGAGCGGGCAGGCATGAACTGAACCGCGCCACAAATCATCCAGCCACCATTTCGTGGCGCGCATTTCCAAGCCCTGGCTGAGCCGGGGCTTTTTTGTATCCGCAGGCAGGGCCTGCTCAACGTCTCTGGGAGACAGCAATGACCTTGAAATTCCAACTGGACAGCCTCGAAGGCGTCGATGAATCCATCCAGTCCCTTTACGTCGAGAAGGACGGCAAGTTCGTCCTCGGCATCGACGGGCTCCCTCAGCAGGAAGACGTCACCGGCCTGAAGGCCAAGGTGGAGGAGCTCCTGGGCGAGAAGAAGGCTGCCGAGAAAGCCCGCCGTGAGGCCGAAGAAAAGGCGCGTGCCGAGGCCGAAGAGGCTGCCCGCAAGTCGGGCAACGTCGAGGAGCTCGAGAAGTCCTGGTCCGAGAAGTACAACCGCCGCGAGGCTGAGTTGAGCTCGGCGCTGGAAAGCGAGCGGAACACCCTGCAAGGCCAGATCCGGGATCTGACCGTGGGCCGCACCGCTACCGAGATCGCGACTGCTCTGGCCGTGCCAGGCAGCGCCAAGGCATTGCTTCCCCACATCGAACGCCGGCTGAGCGTCGAGCAGCGCGACGGTAAACCCACCGTTGTCGTGCTGGACGCGGCCGGCAAGCTCTCGGCGGCAACGCTGGACGAGCTGAAAGCAGAATTCACCAACGATCCGGCCTTCGGTCCGCTGATCGCTGGCAGCAAGGCATCTGGCGGCGGGGCCGGGGGTGCCGGAAAAGGCGGCGGGGCCGCAAGAGGCAACATCGGCGGCACCAAAGAGGAACGCACGGCGGCGCTGGCCAGCCGGTTCCCAGACCTTCCATTGAAATAAGGAAATACACCCATGTCCCTGTCGCAAATGCAGGTTTTCAACGAATACATCATGCCGGCGACCATCGAGACGCTGGATCAGATGCTCGTTGCGTTCAACGCCGCCAGCCGCGGCGCCATCGTGCTATCCCCGGACGGCTTCACCGGCGACTTCCTGCAGGAGTCGTTCTTCCAGACCCTGGCCGCTGCCCAGCGCCGCGTGGATCGCTACGCTGTCAACGGCGACGCGCCGATCACCGACCTGACCGAGCTGAAAAATACCTCGGTCAAGGTAGCTGGTGGCTTCGGTCCGATCCGCTACGAACCTTCGCAGATGACCTGGCTGGAGCGCCCGACCGCCCAAGGCATCGAGGTCGCGTCCCGCGCGTTCGCCGAGATCCTGCTGAAGGACCAGTTGAACACCGCAATCGCCGCCCTGGTCGCCGCGATCACTGCCCAAGCCGCCGCCGTCAACGACGTGTCGGCCACCGCCGGCATCACCTACGCGGGCCTGAACAACGCCCACGCGAAGTTCGGCGATGCGAGCCAGAACTTGGTCACCCAGGTGATGCAGGGCACCACCTACCACAAGCTGGTCGGTCAGAACCTGGCCAACCAGCAGCAACTGTTCCAAGCCGGCAACGTCCGTGTGATCGACATTCTGGGCAAGGTTTCGGTTGTGACCGATGCCCCGGCTCTGATGCAGGACGGCACCCCCGACAAGGAGATCATCCTGTCTCTGGTCCAGGGTGCGGCTCTGGTGCACGACGGTCGCGACATCATCAGCAACGTCCAGACCACCAACGGCAAGGAGCGGATCGAGACCACGCTGCAGACCGACTACACCTTCGGCCTGGGCCTCAAGGGGTACACCTGGGATGTGACCGCCGGCGGTAAGTCTCCGACCGATGCCGAACTGGCCACTGGGACGAACTGGGACAAGACCGCCACCAGCATCAAGCACACCGCTGGTGTTGCTCTGATCGGTGACGCCTCCAAGTAACCCTGATGGCGGGCTGGGCCGATGGCTTGGCCCGCTGAGGACGTGAGCATGAGCAAGAACAACATCTGGTACTTGGCGGGCCCGTTCCACCAGTACCAGGAAGACATCAAAGCGCTGGCCAAGGAAAACGGCTTGGTCATCGTGGATGCCAACTCTTCCGAGAGCCGGCGTGGAGAGGCCAAGTTCGTGCCCGAGGTGACCATTCGCCCCGAGCTGACCCAAGTATCCGTTCTGGTTGAGCCCGGGGCACTCAGCCAGGAAGCTGTCGATCGCCTGAAGGCTGAACTCGCATCCATCGGGTTGATCGTTGAATCGTTCGCCGTTCAGAGCCTGGATCGTCCGGCGGGCGAGTTAGGTGAAACCGCATCGCGCCTGTTCGAAGTGCTTGAGGCGGTGAACGCCGGAATCTCCAGCCTGCAGCGTGAGCGCGACGGTGAAGTCGAGAAGGCCAGAGTGCTGCAGAAGCAAGTGGATGACCTGCTGGCCCAAGCAGCCAAGCGTGAGTTCGAGGACGAAGAAAGCCGCGAGGCCAAAGAGGTCGCCGAGCTCAAGGCCAAGCTGGACGCTGCTGGCGTCACCTACCGCGCCAACGCCTCGAAAGAGTCGCTGCAGAAGCAGGTCGCTGAACTCGGCCAGCAGTAATCCCGGGGCTGCGGCCCCACTCATTCAAGCGGAGGCCTGATGGCTACCTACATCACCGTGGCCGACGTGGATGGCATCCTCGGGGCTGGCTGGGCAGCTCCAGAGCTGAAGGACGAGGCGGTGTTCGAGGCGAATGCCTACCTGACCGCGCTCAACCTGATCGGCATCGACATGGATGACATTCCTAACGACGTGAAAGAGGCTGGCGCCCGACTGGCCAAATGCGCGTCTCAAGGGAAGCTGTACCAGCAGCAGACCGAAGGATCGCTTGAGGCGAAGACCGTCAAGGCTGGGTCGGTATCGACCAGCAAGACCTTCGGCTCGATCGACAAGACCAGCACTGTCGCCCAGCCAGCCTGTGTGCAGTTGGCTCTGGCCCTGCTCACTCCCTGGCGTAGCAATCCATTCGCGTTCCGCGTGTCGAGGGGGTAGGCATGGGTCTCCGCGATGATATCCAGGCCGACCTGGCCGAAGCATTTGACGATGATCTGGCCGATGCCGTGCAGGCCTTCACCGGCTCCTACATGGGGCCGGGCGTCTGGGATCCGGTCAGCGAGACCACCACGGCCCAACCCGTGACCTACACGGGGCGCGGAGTGCTCGACAGCTACGACAGCCGGCGCATCGACGGTCTGAACATCCTGGTAGGCGATGTGCTGCTGATCTGCCTGGCCAACGAGGTCACCGACAAGCCGGCTGTTGGCCACGAAATCACCGCCAACGACCTGATCACGGGCGAGCCGGTGAAATACCGCATCGTCAGCCCCGGCATCGACCCGGCCAAGGCCCACTACGAGATCCAACTGAGGAAGTGACCATGGCCAGGGGAAGAGGTTGGAGCACGCCACCAAGCGCATTTGCTGGGGTGGTGGAAGATGCGCTCACTCAGCGCTCCAGGGCGATAGCCATGGCAATGCTTGGCGAGATCGTGTTGCGCTCTCCGGTCGGTAACCCTGATCTATGGAAGAGTCCACCGCCCCCTGGTTACTCCGGCGGGAGATTCAGGGGAAGCCACATTGTCAGCATTGGCAGTCCCGTTTACACGCAGACGAACAAAATTGACAAGGTCGGAGCAGAAACAATCGCAGAAGGGCAACGGCAGCTTTCAGGCCTGGAGCCCTTCACGGTCATTTACATCCAGACAAACTTGCCTTATGCCGAAAAGCTTGAGGATGGTCATTCGACCCAGGCGCCTGGCGGTATCTATGCAGTGTCCTTCAACGGCGTATCGCAGGCCTACTCATGACCTTTGAACAGATCCGCGCCATTGTCATCGGCCGCATGCAGCAGTGGGCCGGAATCCCCGCAGACGCTGTCGATTACCCGAACCCGCCGAAGCCATTTAACCCGGCGGGTCGTGCCATTTGGGCCCGCCTGGCGGATGTTCCAGGCCTGAGCAGCACGCCAGAGGTCGGCATCGGACCATGCGTGCGTCAGACCGGCATCGTCATCATCCAGCTGTTCGTGCCGAGCTATAGCGGCACCCTGGCCATCACCCGGGCGGTCGACACGCTGGTCACCCAGTTCCAGTACTACAGCGCCACGGAAGGCCCGTTTGACTTCTTCGAGGCATCCCCGCAGGTCGTCGGTGACGACGGCAACAACTGGTACCAGGTCAACGTCCGGGTGCCATACCGGGCCTACTGAGCCCGCCAATTTCTGCCGCAAGGCAACCAAACGCGCAGCCTAGGCCCGTACAGCCGAACGGTGGATGTTCGTTCATCCGTCCGCCCCGGCTGCGTATCTATTCGCCTGATGAACGAGGTGTTGTAGATGATCGAGAACAACGTCATTCCGTTTCACTACCAAGGGCAGGCCGTTCGCTTCAATAGCGAGGGCTGGATCAATGCCACTGATGTGGCAAAACGCTTCGGTAAGCGCCCGGTCGATTGGCTGAAGCAGGACGAAACCAAGCAGTACATGGGTGTTCTGGCCGAAGCGCTTAATTGTGATCCTGAGTCACTTTTAGAAACGCGGCGAGGTCGGTACCAGAGCGGCACCTGGCTGCATCCGAAGCTGGGCGTGGCCTTTGCTCGATGGCTGGATCTGAAGTTTGCTGTATGGGCCGACCTGCACATTGATGCCCTGCTGCGCGGCGAACTGAACGAGAAGCAGCAATTTGACCGCGCCTGCCGTGCCCTTGATGACGCGAAGGCTGTTGCAAGCCTGAGTGGGCGTGAGCTGGCCCGCTGGCGCAACAAGAAGCCAGGCTTGGAGCACCAGGTCGAATACTGGCGCGACCAGCTGCAAATGACCCTAGGCCTCGACGCGGCCTGATCAGAACCCGACCAATGCACCGCCACATGGCGGTTTTTTTACGCCTATCGATAGGAGAAACCGCATGTCGAGCGGAGCCAAGGTCCAGCTGGCCTGGATCAAAGAAGCAACCCCCGGCGTCACGCCGGCCGGCGACTGGAACGTGCTGACGCGCATCAGCAACGGCCTGATGCCGACCTTCAACTCGGAAGAGAACAACGAAATCGGCTTCACCCGCATGTCACAGGGCACCGCCCAGACCACCGTGGACGTGGGCGGCGACATCGAGACGAAGTGGCGCTACGGCGCACTGGATGAGTTCATGGCCTCCTGCTTCGGCAAGGCCTGGGCGGCGAACGTCCTGACCATGGGCGACGACCGCATCACCTTCTCGATCGCGTCCTATGCGACCGACATCGGCGTATCGGCGATCGCCCGCGGCGTTCAAGTCGCGACCATGAACTTCGACTTCCCGGGCGACAACGAGGTTACGGTCACCACGACCATGGCTGCGCGGTCTTGGGATGACAAGGGCGACAACACCTCGTTCATCGTCAACGCCCAGCCCGAGACCAGCCAGCGCCGCTTCAGCTTCAAGGACATCAGCGGCCTGAAGATCAATGGCGTCCAGGTGGGCGAGGACAACGCCTGCGTCGACAGCTTCAACCTGCAGTTCGACAACGCCGTCCAGACCCAGCGTTGTATCGGCAACGGCAACCCGTACCCGGGCAACATCATTGCCACCACCTTCACCCCGTCCGGCGCGATCACCATCAGCTGGTCGAAGATGGCCTACGAGCTGTGGAAGGCCCAGAAGGGTAACGACGCGATCAGCTTGGAATTCACCATCGGCAACGCTGACGGTGGATACAAGTTCCTGATCCCAGAGATGGAAGTGACCGCCGACTGGCCTGATGGCGGCTCGACCGACATCATCCAGGTCGAACTGAACTACACCGCCCGCCGTGTTGCTCCGACCATCACCCGTCTGCCGGCGCCGATCGTTGTGGCTGCCGTGGACGTCACTCCGGCCACTCTGAGCCTGGCAGTTGGCGCTACGGGCGACCTCGAGGTCGTGGTCACCCCGGCCGGTGCCAGCCAGCAGGTCACCTGGACCAGTTCCGCCCCGGCAATCGCCAGCGTGAGCGAGACCGGCCTGGTCAAAGGCCTGACCGTCGGCACGGCCACTATCACGGCAACCAGCGCCGCAGACGGCACCAAGACCGACACCTGCGCTGTCACCGTCACCGCTTAACCCTTTGCCCGGCGCGCCCTGCGGTGTGCGTCGGGCCTTTTACCGCAGAGGAATACCATGGGCATCACCATTGCAAAGAAGCCTGAGCTGGACATCAACGGCGAGCGTTGGGTGCACTTCAAGGTTGGCCCGGACGGCCTGGCCGTGAAGTGCGAGAAGGGGCCGGACACTGCCTCGATTCTGGTCGCATCCATCGAAAACCCTATCTACAAGTCGCACCAGGCCGTGATCCGCCGGCACCTCGCCGCGCTGAACCAACAGGCCGGGGTTGGAACCGCTGGCTTCACCGTCGACTCCATCCCCGATGTCGAGCTCGAAACCGACGACGACCTGTTCATCGACCTGGCTGCGAAGCACCTGATCAAGGACTGGCAGGGCATCGATGTCGAAGAGCGCCCGGGCGAGCCAGCCAAGTACACCCCGCAGCTGTGCAAGGCGCTGATCGAGCAGCTGCCCAGCGTCTACTTCCTGGCCCTGCGCACTGCCCTGGACATCGCCAAGCGCATCGAGGAGCAGGCCCAGGCCACTGCGGAAAAGCAGTAGCGGCATATCGCTGGGGTAGGGACTGGGCCGGGCCGGAGAACGAGAAAAAGCGCTGGAAGCATGAGCGCCTCGGGCTGAAGGCCCAGGAGCCGCCCGAGATCGACGATGTGGTGGCCGAGATCCTTGAAGCCTACGGTCACATCGGCCGGTCCCGGCAGTACGTCGGCATGGTCGGCGCGCCGGCCCCGATCGCACCGTCTGCGATCACCGAATACCTCAACCGCTACCCCTCGGTGATATGCCGCGAAGAGTTCGACACCGCCATCTTCGCCCTGGACGACGAGTTCCGGAAGCGGTGGGATGAGCAGCAGGAGAAAGCGCAGGCTGAATCCGAAGGAAAGGGAAGGCCAAGGAAGCGCTGATGGGTTGGTACGTGTGTTAGATTCTGGCCATCTTTATGGAGGAAGCCATGAGTCGAACGCTATTGATCGCCGCCTTTATCTGCCTACCTGTTTCAGCCTTTGCCGCAAGCGGCGAAGAGACCTGCAAGAAAATATCTGCCATGGCTGGCAAAGCAATGGAGGCGCGCCAGAACGGCGAGCTACTTGAGGACGCCATGTCATCCGTTGGCGACCAAAGCAAATTCTCTGACGCCATGGTGGTAAAGGCGTACACCGCACCTGTCGCGAACAGCTCTGCCGGTAAGAAAAAGCTCGTGTCTGACTTCAGAAACGCGGCCTACGCCGAGTGTTACACGAACATCATCGAGCCAATGAAATGACAGAACCCGCTCCGGCGGGTTTTTTAATCCCCGGAGAAAGGTATGGCGCAGGAATCCCGCCTGGCGGTAACAATCGACTCGCGGGGCGCAAAGCGCAATGCGGACGATCTAACCGGGTCTCTTGAGCGCATGGAGCGCGCTGGCGATGCGGCAGCTGCATCTGCTGATGGCGTGAGCAGCAGCCTTGACGATCAGCGCAAGGAGCTTTCCCAGCTGCTGGGTCAGATCAACCCGACGGTTGCAGCGCTCGGTCGTCTTGACGACATGCAGGAGAAGCTGGCCAAGTTCAAGAAGGCTGGAATCGTCGAGAGCGATACATTCGTCGAGTACACGCAGCGTATCAACACGATGCGCGATGCTCTAGGCGACACTGCCGAGGGTATGAACAAGGCGGGAATGTCAGCCAAAGCCTACCAAGCTGCGCTACGCGGCGTCCCTGCGCAGTTCACCGACATCGCTGTTAGCCTCCAGGGCGGCCAGGCCCCGCTGACAGTTCTCCTGCAGCAGGGCGGACAACTTAAAGACATGTTCGGCGGGGTCGCTCCTGCCGCTAAGGCCTTGGGCGGATATATCCTTGGCCTGGTTAACCCGTTCACCGTTGCTGCGGCAGCAGCTGGTGCTCTGGCAGTGGCCTATTACAAGGGATCTGAGCAGTCTGATGCCCTGCGCAACAGCTTGATTCTGACAGGCAACTTTTCTAAGGCCTCCGAGGCACAGCTGATCAGCTTGGCCGAATCAGCCGACCAGGTGACAGGGACGTTTGGCCAGGCTGCTGGAGCCTTGGCGCAATTGACCGCCGCCGGCGAAAACACTACTGGGAATTTTAAGCTGATCACGACCACTGCTGTCGAGATGCAGCGAGTCACTGGAAAGGCCATAGAAGAAACGGTCGCCGAGTTCATCAAGCTTGGCAAGGATCCGGTCAAGGGTATTGTCGAACTTGACGAGAAATACCGATTCCTGACCGCGTCGGTGTATGCCCAAATCAAGGCCCTGTCGGATCAGGGCAACGCCGTGGCTGCTGCCGACTTGGCGGAGCGCACATACGCCGAGGCGATGGGGCAGCGCACCTCCAAGATCCGCGAAAACCTTGGCGTGATTGAGCGAGGATGGCTCAATATCAAGGACGCGACAAATGAGGTCCTTGACGCCTTTGCCAGTATCGGCCGCAAGAGCGCTGAGAGTGAGCAGTCGGCTATTACACGACTCCAGCAAGAGCTCGCCTACCGTACAAGTCTTCTTGATACAGGCTACGAAGATGACACCACCAGGTCTCGAATAGCCGAGATTGAAAAAGAGATCGCTCAGAAAAAAGAGATTCTCGACCTCAACCGAAAGACGTTGGAGGAGGAGGAGAAACGGCGGCGCATCCAGGAGGAAGGCCGGAAGGGGCTGGAAGCGCTGGATTCCTCCTACAAGAGTGCGCTGACACAAACGCAGCGCCTGAATAAAGATCTAACAGACCTCGACAAGGCAAAGGCAAAAGCTGTTGCAGCTGGCGTATTCACTGCTGCAGAAGAGGCCAAGTACGCCACCGCCCGCAAGAACATCGAGCAGGAAATCGCGGACATCAAAGCCCGCGAGGCGAAGAAGAACGCTCCGAAGAACGTCAACCGTGGCGTGGCCGAGGCGGAAAACACCTTCGCGCGCCTGTATGGCCAGTACGACCCAGCAGCCCAGGCCGCCCGGGCGTTGACCAAGGAACAGAGCCAACTCGATCTGGCGCTGAGCAAGGGCAAGATCACCCAGGAGGAGTACAGCAAGGCGCTGGCCCAGGCGTCGATCAACTACGCTGCTGCCATAAAAGGTGCCAAGGGCCTGACGGCTGCCGAGCAATATCGGGCGCAACTGGAGCGGCAACTGCAAACTGATCGTGAAGAAAATAGGGTCAATGCCGCAGCTGTCGGAACGGGCGACCTGCAAGCGGAGCGAGCAAGAAGTCAGATTCAGCTGGTCCGCGACACGAACACCACGATTCAGAATCTGATGACCGAGAGGGATCGGACTGAATCAGAAAGAGAAAAACAGGCCATCCAAAGGCAGATCGACCTACAGCGTGAGTACCTGCCTCAGCGCATAGCTGAGATGCAAAACGGTTGGGCGATGATGGACCAGGCCATGCTCAACCCGATCAACGGGTGGACGGCTGCCGTGCAGAACTTCGGTAACCAGGCGCGCGACATTGCCGGGCAAACGCAGTCGATCTTCTCCAACGCATTCAACACCATCTCGACCGATATCACCGACGCGATCATGAGCGGGCAGCTGTCCATGAGCACGCTTGGCGATATCGCTTCGAACGTGGTGCGCGAGATCATCGCCGGTTTCGTGAAGATGGGCGTGCAGATGGCGCTGAATGCTGCGCTGAACGCCACTCTCGGCACCGCTGCGGCCGGCCAGAGCATGATCCTGGCGGGTACCACGGCCACGGCCTGGGCACCGGCGGCGGCGATGGCATCCCTTGCAACGCTGGGCGCCAACTCCGTTCCTGCAGCGGCCGCGCTGACCTCGACCACTGCTCTGGCATCCAGCCTGGCCGTGATCCCGGGCTTCGCCACCGGTGGCTATGTGTCCGGCGCCGGTACCGGCACCTCCGACAGCATCATGGCCCGCCTGAGCGACGGCGAGTTCGTGGTGAATGCCAAGGCTACTTCGCGAAATCGAGAGCTGCTGGAGGCGATCAACTCGAATGAGCGGGTCTCATTCGCCAGCGAGAACTTGTCAGTGACCAAGGGCAGTAAGGGTCGCACAGAAGGCCAGCAGTCTGATGGTGGAGGGCGGCCTGTGACTGTTAACCAAGTCTTCAACGTGAACGGCGATGTGAGCCCTCAGACGGTCGCTATGATTGAGCAAATGGGGCTCAGGGTGGCGCAATCGTTCCGCCAGGACATCAACCGTAACGGCCCGATGATGCAGAGCATCCGCAAGAAAATTTAAGGTATGAGTATGGCGATCGAATGGCCAACTGAGGTATGCCCGGCGCAGATGAGCTGGGGCATGGTTTACAACAACCGCGACTTCAGCTCCACGCTGAATAACAGCCAGCAGATCGTGGGCTATCCGGGTTCGTACTGGAAATGCTCGATTTCGTTGCCACTGTTGACCCGCGACCGCGACCGTATCGTGACTGCTTTCATGGGGCGCCTGCAGGGCCGCTTTGGCACGTTCAAACTGCCCGCGTTCACCCGCCGGCGCACTGACAACATCGGCTCTCCCGTTGTGCTGGGTGGCCTCGCAATGGCTTCCCACATCACGCTCGGGGCTGTGCCGGTAAACCGGAAGGTCTTTAGTCAGGGCGACTACATCACCATTGATGGCGTGATGCATGAGGTGGTTGAGGACGTGGTTTCGAACGCGCAAGGGGTGGCGGTGCTGCCCCTCAACAGGCGCTTGCGAGCGGCCCTGATTTCCGGCATCCCGGTTGAGTATCGAAACCCTTACTCGATCATGCGCCTGTCTGAGGACAGCTACACCCTGTCGGTCAGGCCCGTGGTGGCTGAACTGACCATCGAATGCCGGGAGGCGTTTTAAATGGCATTGGTTTTCCCTTTCTCGCCGTCGGTGCTGAACATCATTGCCGCCGGCAACTTCACGCCGGTTTTCGCCTGCGAGCTGGATTTTGCCGACGGCATGGTCAGGGCGCACACGGGCACCGGCCAGCTGATCATCAACGGCTACGCCTACGACGGCGTTGGTACCTTCGGCGAAGTGGGCCAGGCCAGCGAAAGCGCTGATTCGGGCTCCTCTTTGTCCATCGATCTGACGCTGAATGGCCTGGACAGCTACATTCTTTCCCAGACCTCGGTCGCAGGCTGCCGAGGCCGGTCGGCCCGCCTGATGTTCGTCGTCTATGACGAGGCCGGGAATTACGCGGCCGACATCCTGTTCAGCGGCCGTATGGACGCGGCCAAGCTGTCCTACGGCGGCTCGACGGGCGACAGCTCGATCACGGTCACCATCATTGACCGGATGGCTGAGTGGAACCGGATTGGTACTGAGCGCTGGACCGACGAGAACCACCGCGCCCGTCATGACGGCGACCGCTTCTTCTATGCCGTCGCGCAGATGGCCGAATGGCCCATCTACTGGGGCGCCAAGAAAGACGCGCCGTCCTTCACCTACGAGTAAACGTCATGCGCTATCGAGACTGGCCCACGAGGCTGCACGAGACCATCCAGGCCGCTTTCGAGCGGCCTTTTTTGTGGGGCGAATTTGACTGCTGCCTGTTTGTCGCTGACTGCGCGGCGGCTATCTGTGGCGTTGATCCGGCGAAGGAATACCGCGGGCGATACAAGACGCAGATCGGTGCCAAGCGCGTGATGGCGTCGACGCACGGCTCAGTCGAGGCGGTGCTCGATACCTACTTCGAAAGGGTTGATGTGCAGTTCGCCCAGCGCGGCGACATCGTCAGCTTCGAGGGCGCGTCGGGGAAGTGCGTGGCAGTGCTGTGGAGTGACCGGTATTGGGCGGCTACTGAGCCTGGTGCTGCAGCCGTTGATTGTGAGCCCTTGGTGGCCTGGAGAGTTGAATAGTGGGCAAATCAATCAAGTCAGTCGTGAAGCTCGTCACCGCGCCGATCAAGGCGATGTACGACCCGGTGGGCGCGTTCAAGGATGTTTTTGGCGGCGTGCAGGGCGTCTTTGCGGGCCTGACCGGTGCCGCCAAGATTTCTGGCGCCCCAAGCTCCGAGCCAAGCTCGCAGACCGTTCGCTCGTCCAAAGCCCCGGTTCGCTTCATTCTCGGCCGGGCCAGCACCGGCGGCGTGCTCGCCTGGGTTCAGGAACAGTCTGGCGACCAGACCAGTGGAGAGTGGATTCACATCGTCTACGTGCTGTCCGAGGGCGCCATCGCGGGTGTCGATGAGATCTACGTGGATGAGCGTCCGCTGTCCGAACTGGGCGCAAACGCCACGTCCGAGGTGGTCATCGATCCGGCCCAGGTGAATGCATTCCTTCTGGCCAACTGCCCTGACTGGCGTCAAGAGCAGATCGGCCGGGGCCTGTCGTTTGTGCGCCTGTCGTTCAAGTACGATGCAGAGAAGTTCCCGTCCGGAATTCCTGATGTGCGCTTCGTGGTCCGCGGGCGCAACGACGTTTATGACCCGCGCAGCGGGGTAGCGGGTTATTCGGCCAACACGGCATTGCTGATCCTCTGGTACCTGCGCACCCGCTGCGCGATCCCTGACGACGAAATCATTTTTCAGTCCTTCGCGAGTGCTGCCAACGTCTGCGATGAAACCGTCGTTGGCCCGGACGGCAAGATCTCGCCCCGTTACTTCGCCGGCGCCGTCATTGGCGCAGATGAAAAGCGCAATACCGTCCTGGACAACCTGCTGTCGGCCTGCGCCGGAACGTTGATCCGGGTTGGCGGGCGTTGGTCGCTCCAGGTTGGGGCGTACTACGGTCCGGCCGACTTCACCATCAACGAAGACATGGTGATCGGTACCGTTGAGGGTACGACCGAGGTCAGCAACAGCGATGCCATCAACACCATGCGCGGGACCTTTGTTGATCCTGCTCAGGCTTGGGCAGAGACCGACTATCCCGAGGTCGCGATTCAGGATTGGATCGCAGCAGACGGTGGCGAGCTCGCTGAGTCGCAGTCTTTTGCCTATGTGACAGACGCCTACCTGGCTCAGCGGCTTGCAAACATCAGCCTGCGGCGCCGCCGCTCGGGTGGCTCCCTGGCCGTGCCGCTCAACTTCAACGGCTACAACTGCCGACCGGGGCGCGCAGTCAAAGTCGATCTACCTTCGCTGAACATCCTTGGCGAATTCATGGTCACCGAATGGACCATGGGCGCGGCCGATGCCTGCAAAGTGACCCTCAAGCCCTACGAGCAGGCCATCTTTGATGATGCTGTGGGCCAGCCCTACGACCCGCTGGGGTTCATCAACCTGCCCGTGGGCGGCCTGGCTGCTGTCACCGGCCTGGCCTGGACGCCCAACAGCGTGGCCGAGATCATCCAAGGCGTTCTCAGCTGGGTGCCCCCGGCGCAGACCGTGCTGAGCTACACGGTGACGATCCGCAAGGGCGCTGAGGTCGTCCAGTCGCTCAAGGTGGGCGGGGAGGCCGCAAGCTGCAACGTCAATGGCCTGGCCTCCGGCACCTATACCATGAGCGTCGTTGCCTTCGGCCCGGGTACCCGATCCGGCGAGGCGAGCATCAACGTGAACGTGGGCGGCCCGCCCGTGCCAGAGAGTTGCGATTATTTCGCCTCGGTGGACAGCATCACTCTGGTACCGGTCAACCGGCAGAACAGCCTGAACGGCGGGACGTACGAATACTTCCATGCGACCAACCCCCAAGCGCCCATCGCTGATGCTGTGTACCTGGGGCAGGGGCTGAGCTTCACCCACACGGGGTTGGCATTTGCCAAGGAGTACTTCTACTACGTGCGTTCGGCCAACGCTTACGGGAAGAGCGATTTCCTGTACGTGGCTGCCGCAACGTCCGATGACCCCACGCAGATGCTCGAGGTG
>Ga0302347_1001087_pt1 | contig 35275 bp, 33 predicted proteins | sample PhyWR1_FD_202178 | JGI IMG/M metagenome (GOLD analysis project Ga0302347, IMG submission 202178) | Leaf surface microbial communities from wheat plants in UC Gill Tract Community Farm, Albany, California, United States - DLSL W.R1 (v2)... | ecosystem: Host-associated > Plants > Phyllosphere >... | reverse complement strand
TGGTCGTTGGTGCTGACCACCGTGGATGGAGGCCAGACGTGGGCCGAGCAGCCGGTGCAGGCCCCCCCTGGGGCCAAGCGGGCCGACCTCAACCTGATGGGGCTTTTTGCCGACAGTCGCGGCACGCTGTACGCCCCGGCCGAGCATGGGCAGGTACTGTACTCCGAGGACGAGGGGACAAACTGGCGTTACCTGGATACTGGCTACGAAGGCACACTGTGGTCAGGCGCGGTAATGGCCGATGGACGTCTGCTGCTGGGTGGCCAGCGCGGTACCCTGTTGCTGGGTTCAGCGGACGGCAAGGGCTTTCGCCGAGTGCCAACGCAAAGCAAGGGCTCTGTCACTTGCGTCGCGGTAGCCGGCTCTGGTGTGCTGGCGGTCGGGCTGGATGGGCTGAGCGTCAAGAGCAACGATGGCGGGCACAGTTTCCAGGAAACGCAGAGCGCTGATGGCCTCTCACTGACGGCGGCGTTGTTCAACGCCGAAGGCGTGCCTGTATTGTTTTCACGCCGAGGGGTAATGCCTGAACAGCACCATTTACCAGACGATTTTGAGTGATTTGCCCTGCCCATGACCAGCACACCATCGCCCTGGCCACGCCCCTCGGAAGCCGTTCGCGCGCTCATGCGCAAAGGCGCCGAACTCGCTCAGGCGCTGCCGTCGGAGTGGGTCGAGCGCCTCAATCAGGCGCTTTTCTCTTCAGCGGAAGATGCCAAACTGCTGGAGGACCCGGTCATCCTCGCGGCATGCCGGCGCGCCAACCGGGCAGAGTTGCTGCATTGGGCAAACGCCAATCTGCAGCGCCCTGGAGAGCCGGTGGAGCCCTACGTGTCTGCTGATATGGTGGACACGGCCAGGGAGCTTGCCCGCAGGGGGGGGGCCGAACTGCTGATGAATGTGGCAAGGTCGACACAAAACGCAGCCTGGGAGCTGTGGATGAAGATGGCGTTCAGCCTGACACAGGATCCACTGGAGCTCGAGGAGTTCCTGGAGGTTTCGTCGCGGTCGATCTCGGAATTCATCGACAGCAACATGCGTGTGGTGACCCAGATTGTCCTGGAAGTAAAGAGCGCCCAGGCGCATGACGATCCGATCGACAAACGCAGCCTGGTCACTCGGCTGCTCGATGGCAGGGATGTGGACGCGGAGCAGTTAGGCAGGCGACTGGGCTACAGCCTGGCTCAGAGGCACCATGCCTGCCTCGTCTGGAGCGAAATCCCGGACGCCGAGATTCGTCCTCTGGAGGATATGGCGCGCGCCCTGGCGCAGCTCACGGGTACGCTAGCGCCTCTGATCGTGTTCGCGGGCCCAGCGACCCTGTGGGCCTGGAGCAATGCGTCAAAGCCGCTGGATCTGCACCTGCTGCAAGGCGTCGCCCGGCAATTTCCGAAGATTCGCGCGGCGATCGGTTCGGCGGGCGCGGGGGTGAATGGCTTCCGGCGCTCGCACCTGGAAGCCTTGACCACCCAGCGGTTGATGGGGCGTTTGGCGGGTTCACCCGCAGTCGCCACGATCGATCAGGTGAGGATGGTGTCGTTGATGACACAGGATGCCCGCGCAGCCAGGCAGTTCGTCTTGAGCACGCTGGGGCGCCTGGCGACCGAGCCCTCGGTGCTTCAGCATTCGTTGCACGTCTTTCTGGCCAATGGCTGCAACGTCACCCAGACCGCGGAGGTGCTGGGTACCCATCGCAATACCTTGCTGCGCCGGCTCGAGCGCGCACAGGACCTGCTGCCTATCCCGTTTGCCGACCATCGCATCCAGATCGCTGCCGCACTCGAACTGGTGATCTGGAATACCCCATTAGCAAACGACGAGAAATAGAGGTGAAGGCAGACTTGGCTTCTGGCTGCGCACCGATGCCCAGGGACGTTTCGACAGCTTGTCGACTCCTCTAGTGGTAGCCAGCCACGTCAAAGGATCGGTTTACCGCCGGTGACAGCGTACCGGGAACCACTGATGTAGCTGGCCTCATCGGAGCCCAGTAATACATAAACTGGTGTGCTGCGAACGCTGCGGCGCGCGGCGGTGCCGCCACTGCGAACAACATTGAAGCACGCCGCGTAAAGCTTAACCCGCGCCTGCGCGCGGGCTGCTGCTATCACTATTTTTTGCCGGGCAGTACTGAGCTCAGGACCTGCTTGGCGGTCTGCACGATGACACCTGCCTGATCGGGATCTCCCTTGAGCAAGGTGCTGGCAAATTTCTTTGCCTGTTCCAGCTTGATGTGCGGGGGAAGGGGAGGCACGTTCGGGTCGGTCTTGAATTCGATCAACACCGGCCGGTCAGCCGCCAGCGCGCGTTCCCAAGCGCCGGCAATGTCTTCCTCCCGCTCCACATAGATGCCCTGCAAACCGATGGAAATGGCGAACAAGTGGTAGGGCACGTCGGGGATCGACTGTGACGCCTCGAACTTGGGGTCGCCTTCCATCACGCGTTGTTCCCAGGTGACCTGGTTGAGGTCTTCATTGTTGAACACCGCGCAGATCCACTTCGGGTTATCCCACTGGCGCCAGTACTTGGCCACGGTGATCAGTTCGGCCAGGTTGTTCATCTGCATCGCACCGTCACCTACCAACGCCACCACGCTTCGCTGCGGGTGGGCGAATTTGGCGGCGATGGCATAGGGCACCGCCGCGCCCATGCTCGCCAGTCCGCCGGACAGCGAGCACTGCATGCCCTGGCGGATCTGCAGATCGCGGGCAAACCAGTTGGCGCATGACCCCGAGTCGCTGGTGACGATGGCCTGGTCAGGCAGGCGAGGGGAGAGTTCATGCACCACGCGTTGCGGGTTGATCGGGTCGGCTTTGACCAGCGCGCGTTTCTCCAGGGTCTTGTCCCAGTGCGCGCGCCAGCTTACGACCTTGTCGCGCCAGCGTCGCTCGCTTTTGCGCTCGAGCAGCGGCAGCAGGGCGCGCAGGGTTTCGGCGGCATCGCCCACCAGGTTGACTTCCATTGGATAGCGCAAGCTGAGCATGTCTGGTTGCAGGTCGATCTGCACCCCACGGGCCTGGCCTTCCTTGGGCAGGAACTCGGCATAGGGGAAGCCGGAGCCGATCATCAGCAAGGTGTCGCACTCGTTCATCAACTGGTAGCTCGGTTCAGTACCGAGCAGGCCGATGGCGCCGGTGACCCAGGGCAAATCGTCAGGCAGCACGGCCTTGCCGAGCAGCGCCTTGGCCACGCCGGCACCGAGCTTTTCGGCCACGGCTACGACCTGCTCGGTCGCTTGCAAGGCGCCGGCACCGACCAGGATTGCCACCTTTCGCCCGGCATTGAGCACTTCGGCCGCCCGTTGCAGGTCAGCGTCGAACGGCACGACCTTGGGCTTGCTGTAGCCAACGCCCGAATGCACCGTGCCGTGTGCCCTTGCCGGCTCCTGATAGGGCAGGTCCTGTACGTCATTGGGCAGGATGATGGCGGTGACCCGGCGTTCGCCGACGGCCGTCCGCACTGCGCGGTCGAGCAGGTGCCGCACCTGCTCCGGGGTCGATGCCTGCTGCACGAAGGCGCCGGCCACATCCTTGAACATCGACAACAGGTCGAGTTCTTGCTGGTAATGCCCGCCAAGCGCCGCACGCGCTTGCTGCCCGACGATGGCCAGTACCGGTTGGTGATCCATGCGAGCATCGTAGAGGCCGGTCAGCAGGTGTGAGGCGCCGGGGCCGGAAGTGGCGATGCACACGCCGAGCTCGCCGGTGAACTTGGCGTGAGCGCTGGCCATGAACGCGGCCATCTCTTCATGGCGGGCCTGAATGAATTCAATCTTGCCGTTGGCGCGGCTCAATGCACCAAATACGCCATTGATGCCATCCCCGGGATAGCCGAAGATTCGTCGAACGCCCCACTGGTACAAACGCTCGACCAGAAAGTCGCCTACTGTCGTTGTCATCGTCTTTTCCCTATCTGTGATCGATAGGGTCTGGACTGGGCCGCAAAGTGGAAAGTTTCAACAGGTTGTTCGTGGTCAGCCTGCAGGAACCTCTGATAGGTATGGCTTCTCAAGGCCTTCATCGCGCAAGAGCATGCGCAAGGTGTCGACTGGGATGCTTTGCCCCGCTGTGGGCGCGGGATTGCCGCCCCACAGGCATCGCGTCAGTTTCGCGCGGGTCAGCCGACATCATCCCCCTGAACCGCCACCTCCCGTGCCACCACCGCCCGAACCTCCACTTCCGCTACCTGAACCGGTGCCCGTGCCGGTCCCTGTGCCGCTGCTATCCGAACCGCCCATCCCGCTGCCACTGCCCGAACCATCGGTAGTGCCATCTCCGCCGGTATTGTCAGTGCCGTTGCTGCCGGTACCGCCTGACCCGGTGCCCATGCCATCACCCGGTGTACCAGACCCGCTGGCGCCGCCGTTCATCTGGCCATCGTCTTGTGTCTGTGTGCCAGGGGCGCGCTGATCGTTCATGTTGGTAGCCGCCAGCACAATGGGGGCGCTCGCACCCAGGCACAGCGCCAATAGCCATGTATGAGGCTTCATTATCTTCATGATGAATCTCCTGTTTGCGGTAATTGCCTAGCGTTCGGCCAGGGGGAGGAGTGGGTCGTGCGATGCGGTCGACGGACGGGCCGACTTGTCAGGTCATCGAGGGGATCAACCGTCGGACTGCTCCTCAGGTGGAACCTGGCCGTCGGGCCAGTCTGGTGCCTCTTGCTCCGGTTCAGGCCTGGGGGCCGGCTCGCCGGGGTTATGTAGTACCTCGTCGATGTAAGGGTCGGGGCGGTCGGGGTCAATCATGGCGGGATCCTCTACGGTGGTTACCCCGCTTAGGTCGCCCTGATGAAGTGGCTGTTCCATCCGATTGCGTGAACGGAACGACAACCGGCCGTGGCGACTCCATTGCAGCAACAGCGTGCCAAGGAGTGCCATGATGATCCACGTGGGATGCGCGGGCTGGAGCTTGTCCCGTCAGTACGCCGATGAGTTCCAGCAGTCGGGTAGCCACTTGCAGCGCTATGCTGCGCGGTTTGGTGCCGTGGAGATCAACACCTCGTTCTACCGGGCGCACCTGCCTGCCACTTACGCCCGCTGGGCTCACTCGGTACCGGAGTATTTCCGCTTCGCCGTCAAGCTGCCCAGGATCATCACCCACGAACTGCGTCTGGAAGGCTGTGAGGTTGCGCTAGATGTGTTTCTTGGCCAATGCCAGCAATTGGGTGACCGCCTGGGCTGCCTGCTCGTACAGCTGCCGCCATCGCTGGCCCATGATGCCAGCCGAGACCGGCGTTTCTTTGAACGCCTGCGCCAACGCCATGCCGGGCCGGTGGCGGTAGAGCCAAGGCACGCCAGTTGGCAAGCGGCGCAGCCGATGCTGATCGACTTGCGTATTGCCCAGGTGGCGGCGAGCCCTTCACGCTTCGCTGCCGATGCGCAACCTGCTGGCTGGCCTGGGTTGGTTTACTGGCGACTGCACGGCGAACCGAGGATCTACCACAGCGAGTATTCGCAGCAGTACCTGCAACAGCTGGCTGAGCGGCTGCAGCACAGCCACGCTGCAGGCGCAGCTACCTGGTGCGTGTTCGACAATACGGCCTCCGGGGCGGCACTGGGTAACGCGCTGAGGCTCGAGCGGTACCTGCGCTGACGCGATCGGATCAAACTTTTTGCTGCCGTCGGGCTCTTCTGAGAACACTTTGCAATGTGAGGAGCAGCCCATGAAACATGACGATGGCAAGACTGGCGATGGTGATAAAGTCCCGCGGGTGCTTTCTTCTGAAGAGGCGCAGCAAGGCGAGCGAACCCCAAATCCGGTGCTCGAGCGCCCGGACCGGAATACCGAGGCAGTGGACAAGGTGATTACGCCTACCTCCATCAAGAAACAGGAAGAACAGACGCACCAGATTAATCAGCATCTTGCCGAGGCCGAAAAGAAGACCCGCCGCTGAAGACCTGATCAGGTGGCCGGGCGCTCGGCCCGGTTTGCCTGCCTGTGGTCTTATCTAAACAGTCTTTGCAACGCAAGCGAAGTCGAGCGGTAACATCAGATCGATGTGATGCCATGGCATTGAATTCAATTCGTTGCCTGAAAGAAATTTCACCTCAACTATTGGCGTCTTCGCTCGTGGTTTGAGCAGGCTCGGCGTCGGCATTAGCGCTGCCTGGTGGTGCTTCCTGATCACAGTTTTCGCCCATCCCGATATTCCTTGCGCAACGCATGCAACTGCCGGTTGTCCAGCCCTTCGAGGGCAAGGACGGAGCGCTCGGCGGACTTCGTCGCCCGGATCAGCTGGTTCAGCTTGAGGTGGATGAAACCCATCATGCTGACCGTTGTGGTCTGGTCATGACTGCACCTGCGCCGCTGTGTTCTTTTTCCATCCCCTGAGGTTCATGAGACACAGCACTACCTGGAGCACAATCAACGCCCACGCTTGGGCATGCCATCCCCACACGGCCCACAGAACGTTACTTGCGATGAAGCAACAGAAGCCGACTTTTCGCCGCCCAGGGCGCCGCGATCCTATCCACCAAGCTGCCAATACGGTCACTGCCATCGCAGGCCATTCCAGCATTCCGATCCAGCTTCCCATCACGTCATTCCAATCGTTTTCATTGAGTCCGATACGGGTGTGTTGCGGTCAATTCGCTTGCCCGATAACCAGGTGTCCCTGAGGGTTTCGAGTACAGTATGAAGGGCTGGGTTCCACATCCAAGGCTGCTGAACGCTCTGCCGGTTCAACTACTCGGCGCGCTCGCTCGGCTGTTCGCCTCGTCAGCTGTCGATGTGGCGGGGCGGTGCAGATGGGCTCCGGTTGGATCGGTGATCTGAATGACGGTACCGTGCTGCCAGCCATTCGCCAGAGGATCAGCCGCAGGTACTTGAATATCAGCTCGCTGAGCCTTTGTTTTTGCCGCATCCACTCGCAGGCGCCGATTGCGTTGTTCGACCATCGTTGGGTCAGCCTGGCCCTCGGCAGTGAAGCCCATCATCAACTGCGGCACGCCCACAGGGAGCGCTTTGTCCTGGTCGGTATGCCACGTGTGCCAGGTCTTCCCGTAGGTACGGGCAAGCCGTTTCATCAGCAGATGTTCAGCAGGCGCAGGGATGCCGGGAGCGACCAGCTGCCCAGAGGAAACCTCAAAGCCATGACTATGCCACATAGCCTTCTCCTTGGCCGCAAGCCCAGCAAAGAGCTTTTCGTCGATGATGTACTCGACGCCCATGATCTTCGCATCTTTCGCATTGCCATCGAATATCACGCACTGAATGACATCCTCGTTGAGGATGGAGCAGTAGTGATGCGCTTCCATCTGTACACCGGGGTGGCCGTTGTAGAAGTGGAATCCATCCAGATAGGCGTTGATGGCGTCGATGGGGGGCTTGGACTGCAACGTCGCCGCTCCGGCTTCAAGCATCTGGGTTTGAACTGACGCGGGCCTGCCTGGTGGCTCTACAGGTGACTTGGTCTCGGGCGTAGAGCAGGCCCACAGTAGGCAGCAGGTAAGGGGCAGGGCTACGGCTGGCAGGAACTGTCGCATGAGAAATGCTCTGGCTAATGTCAATAGACGACAGCACCAACCTGTAAAGGAGGCAGTTCGACCGACAAACGGCACCCTTCGACATCAAGGTTTGCGCGCGGGCCAGGCGAGGTCCTATCACCCTGCGACCACACCTGCGCCAGCGCGCACGTATGGTTCGAAGACGAGATGCTCAACCCATTCATCGGTGCCCGCCTGGGTATTCCGGTGGACGACTACAACGGTGAAAACTTCGACCACAGCGGGCTGGACTTCATCGGTGACGCCAGTTTGCTCACCGTATCCCGCAAGGGGATGCCGACCGGTCGCGCAGGCCTGCTGCGGCCGGGCAGCTTATGCTTTGTGCGCGTGGCGATTTCATGGATGGCAGGCATGAGCGTTCTCCCGGATCTATTGAGGGGATGGCAAGGAATAATCCTTACGTGGTCAATCTTGGTTTTGCTGATCGGGCGCTAGGCACTGTAAGAAATCCCGAGAAACCCAATCGCCGCGCCTCCGGCGCTGAGATTTTGTAGAGTCCCCGCCATCTGCGGAAAGGAATCCTGTGATGGCAAAGCGTTATGAACTCTCGGACGAGGCCTGGGATGTGGTCTCCAATCTTTTCATCGAAAACCATGGCCGGGGCCGGCCGCGCCTGAGCGACCGCCTGATGCTCGATGGCGTGCTCTGGGTGCTCTGCTCGGGTGCTGCATGGCGAGATATGCCAGAGCGATTTGGCCCGTGGTCAACGGTGTATCAACAGTTCCGAGGTTGGCGAAACCAGGGGACATTCGATCAGATGCTCAAACGCTTGCAGCTCAGGCTGAATGAAAAGGGCATGATTGAACCGGCCCGACCACCCTCTGTTAGGTATGCTTCCACCATTCCCTTCCGTAATTTTTTATTGACACCCCAAAAGCCTCTCAGTATCGTCCTTCCTCCCTCCTTTCCGGCTACTTCTGCCGTGAACCGCCCAGGCGTTAACTCGCGAAGCGGTCATACAAGTTGCCGACACTTATACGGTCGCTATCTACTAGCGCGCCTCATTTCCGATATCAAGTGTTAAGGATGATTCTATGATCATTCGTCAGGCTACTAACGCCGACCATCCGCAACTGCTCAACATTTGGCTGCGCTCCGTTCGCGCCACACATCACTTCCTGCAAGAATCCGATATTGAGGCATTGCTCCCTCAGCTCCGCGATATTTACCTGCCCGCTGTTGAATTATGGGTTGCGGTAGATGCCGAGGACTGCCCGCTAGGGTTCATCGGTCTTGATGAAAACCACGTAGAGATGCTCTTCATCGAACCAGATCTGCGAGGGAAAGGGATTGGCCGCGCACTGCTGGATCATGCCCGCAGTTCGCGCAGTCAGATGAGTGTTGATGTGAATGAACAGAACCCCGAAGCGGTAGGGTTCTATTTACATTACGGATTTGTTCAAACAGGTCGTTCTCCGCTGGATGGCGAGGGCCGCCCCTTCCCCTTGCTGCACCTGAGCCTGCCCGGCTAGAGCTGTAGTAGTGAATCGCTCCTAAGCTTCTGCTTCGGGGCGATTCATTATTCAGCAGGCCGGCATCCATTGATTTCATCGCTCATGCCCCGCGCTTGGCGTTCGATCTCGTATAAGCCGCTGATTGAGTGCGGGGCCTGTTCGGCCAGCTGACTTTTGTTCGCCATGTGCAGATCAAAGAACTTGCGACGGGCGTGGGCCATGCAGCCGATTTCAGTGATGCCTTGTTCGAAACCGGCTTTGTAGCCAGCGAAGTCGTCGCAGACCAGCTTGCTGTTCCAGTCGCCCAGGAAGTTGCGCGCATGTTCGCCAGCACGGCTTGGGCTGAAGTCGTAAACCACCGCTTTGAGCACCGAAAACGGCGTCGTGCTGTAGGCCCAGACATAGGCCCGATCGGCAAACTTGGCCACCATCACGTGGGCCAACAGGCCTGCGGTTTCTTCAGTCCTCTTCCCTATTTGCCAAGCTTTCCCTGCAAGCCAAATGCTTAGGAGTTTTTTTGTGTCGGGGGCGCTGAGCGTCTTCGGTTGGTGGCATCATTTTCAAATCAGCCACCGCATCCCCTCAAATATACCCAAAATGTCGCAATTAGCAGGAAGTAGACGGCCATTCGAGGCATGAAAAAGGCAGAGATGATCAGCTAACAAGCAGGCGCGAAGCCCCTAAAGACTATCAGGGTCGCCAAAAAACATCTGTATCCGCGACCGCAACCACCGCTCCGCCGGGTCATTGTCCTGCGCCCCGCGCCAGGCCATGTGCAGCTCGAAACTGCGCACCGGCAGCGGAAGATCCTCGGCCCGCAAGCCACCGGCCGCGGTCAGCACCTGCGCCGTATAGTCCGGCACCGTGGCGACTATATCGGTCCCGGCGAGCAAACTCCCCAGCCCATTGAACTGCGGCACCGCCAGCACCACATGACGCTTGCGGCCAATCTCGTCCAGGGCTTCGTCGATAAAGCCGGACAAATCGCCGGCAAACGACACCAGCGCATGCGGCCGGGCACAGAAGTCGTCCAGGGTGATGCTGCCGGGCACGCTGTCGGCCCGCAGCAGTTTCGGCATGCTGCGGCGCAATATCTTGCGCTTGGCGTTGGCCGGCAGGTCACTGGTGTAGCTGACCCCCACCGAAATCTCACCCGAGGCCAGCAGGGTCGGCATCAGCAGGTAGTTGACCCGCCGCACCACCAGCACGATACCCGGCGCTTCGGCACGGATGCGCTTGAGCAGCTGAGGCAACAGGGCGAATTCGGCATCGTCCGAGAGGCCGACGCGGAACACGGCGTTGCTGGTGGCGGGGTCGAACTCGGCGGCGCGGCTGACGGCGGTGGAAATGGAGTCCAGCGCTGGCGACAGCAGGGCGAAGATCTCGTTGGCCCGCGCCGAGGGCTCCATGCTGCGGCCGGTGCGCACGAACAACGGGTCGTCGAACAGGTTGCGCAGGCGCGACAGGGCCGCGCTGATGGCCGGCTGGCCGAGGAACAGTTTTTCCGCAGCGCGGGTCACGCTGCGCTCATGCATCAGCGTTTCGAACACGATCAGCAGGTTGAGGTCTACGCGACGCAGGTCGTTTCGATTCATCGGTGCGCTTCGCCTAAAGTGGGGCAGGGGTGAATCTTAAGGCCAAAGGCTGTTACCCTGCACGGGTTTAGGGGTACCAATCGCAGGGAAAGTCGGGTGCCCAATCGATGACAAGCATGTCGACTATTAATGACCACTGATGGTCTAACTGGAAAAGCCCGGATAAAGTCAGTGGTAATTAGAGGTTCACAAAGGCGAGGTATGCGATGTCCCGCATGATCCGTTTCCACAAGTTCGGCGCTGCCGATGTGCTCCGTTGCGAGGAGCAGGCCGAACCGTCACCGGCAAACGACGAGGTGCAGATCCGCGTCGAAGCGGTGGGCGTCAGCTGGTATGACGTGCTCTGGCGCCAGAACCTGGCGCCGTCCCAGGCGCGCCTGCCAGCGGGCATCGGCCACGAAATGGCCGGGGTGGTGACTGCGGTCGGTGAAGGGGTCGAGGACATTGCGGTGGGCGATCGGGTTGCCAGCTTCCCGGCCACCAGTGCCAACGACCACCCGGTGTATGGCGATGTCATCGTGCTGCCGCGCACGGCCATTACCCGCTACCCGGATGTGCTCACGCCGATTGAGGCCAGCGTGCACTACACGCCCCTGCTGATTGCCTATTTTGCCTACGTCGACCTGGCCCGGGCCAAGGCCGGGCAGACCGCGCTGGTCACCGATGCCAGCCATTGTGCAGGCCCTGCCTTCGTGCAGTTGGGCAAAGCCCTGGGGTTGAAGGTGTTCGCCGCTACCAAAGAGCCCGAGCAGCGTGAATACCTGCTGGGCCTGGGCGCCGACAAGGTGATCGTCACCGAAGAACAGGACCTGCTGTTGCAGGTGGGCAAGTACACCGATGGCCGTGGTGTGGACATGGTCCTTGACGGCATGGGCGGGCCGCAGATGTCGCTGTTGGGCGATGTGCTGGCGCCGCGTGGCAGCCTGGTCCTGTATGGCCTGCAAGGCGGCAACCAGACGCCGTTCCCGGCCTGTGCGGCGTTCCAGAAGAACATCCAGTTCTACGTGCACTGCATCGGCAACTTCACCGGCAAGCCGGAGCTGGGCATCAGTCAGGACCAGGTCGCCCTGCAGCGCGCCTTGCGCGATATCAACCAGTTCACTGCCGACCAGTTGCTGACACCCCAGATCATAAAGGTGTACCCGTTCGAGCAGGTCGTGGAGGCGCATCGCTACATGGACCAATGCCCCTGCGGTGGGCGGGTGGTGCTGGACATGGCGCAACACGCATAGCGGCTTGCCGTATGTGGAAACCCGGGCGAAGTCCCGGGTTTTTTGTGGCCGGCACAAAATTATTTACGCGCTGAAAATAGGAAGATTCCTACAATAAAAAGCGGAGTGCCTTACATATAATTCGATAGCTTCTGCGTTCTCGGAAATATCCCGCCAATTATTCATCCTTGAACTATTCATGCTTGCCCTTCAATCTGGTCGCGCTCCTTGGCTGAATGGTTTTTTTACCCGGATCTGTATCTTTCATTCGCACTGCATCCCTCGATAATGGCCCAATGATAGTTTGCGCAAGGAGCGTGATATGAGCATGGCTATGCCTGGGTCAATGGGGTGTGTGGCGGCTGAGGCCTGGTATGTCGGTGCGTTTTTCTCGATGGCCTGGCGACAGTGATTGATTGCGTCATTACTTCTTTACGTGTGTAGCAAATTTCTGCTGGGTAAGCGCAATACATGTTGAGTCCGAAGTGCTCGATTCTTCATGTATTGACTGCCTGAAGTTGATGAGGTGATTTCGTGACTGCTATTCACGACCAGGCAATGCAGTATATCTACCAGCAAGTACTCGAACGCTTGCTGAGTCATATGTCCCAGGCTCAGCGCGCGTCCGTGCAGTTGCTGATACAGCGGCTGCTGGTTGCCGCCGGTGGCCCTGAGTACATCGGTACCTTCCGTTTGCTGGTGCTGCAAGGCAGCGATCGGCGCAGTGTCCGGTTACTGGCCATGTTGCGCGCCGCGCAACTGAGTATCGCCCTGCGTTCTCCGGTAACCTTTCAGTTGCGGGTACTGGTGGCCAGCCTGCCAACAGCCGACAGCACCACGCTGGAGGACCATGAACGCAGTTTCAATGCCCTGTTCATGCAGGACGACTCGCGGGTGCAGTTGCAGATGATAGAGGGGCGCGAAGCGGTGGCATTCGGCAGCCGCCCCTCGGCAGACACTGAACCCTGGCTACTGGCGAGGGATGCCATGCTGATGTTCGGCCACCTGGTCGATGCCCGGCCCGAAGCCCTGCTGGGTAGCCGCCTGCACCTGGAGCTGGCGGACGCCGTGGGCTTTGCGCTGCAGGCACCTGCACCTGCCGACGCGCTGGTTACGGCCATTCCGGCGCTGCAGCGGCGCCGTTACCTCGCCTGGGCACGGCGTAACCTGCGCCTGGCAGGCGCGCGCGGCCCACATGGGCTGCAGTGCCTGGCGGCGCTGGCGCGCGGGCTGAGCCGGTTGCACGGCGCCGCCAGAATACCGCCGGCCAGTTTCGCCGAGCCGTCGGCGGGCGCGGCAGTGGATGATGCGCCGGTGCGGGTGATCGCCGTTGATGACCTGCTGCCACATTTGCTTGAGGAGCAGCCGCTGGATGCCATGCTGGGTTTTACCTTCGAGGCTGGCGCGGATGCCTGGCCGTTGGCGGCGTTCGCTGACCCGCTGGCACTGGCCCGACTGCACGAGCTGCGTGCCCGCAGTATCGAGCCCCAGGCCGGTCGCCCGGCGTTGCGGTTGGCGGGGCAGGCGGGCGATGAGCAGCGGCGCGACATGCATCAACTGCAACTCGGCAAAGCCTACGGCATCAACCAGACCCAACTGGTATGCCTGCTGTTCAGCCCCTTTGCCAGGCAGGGGAAAAATCTCGAGCGTTTTCTGTTGTGCAGGCACGCTGACATGCTGGTGGCGTTGCCGTATCTGCACAGGGCCTTGCAAGGCAAAGCCTGCCCTGATGCGGTGAAAGACTGGCTGGTGAACACCAGTGGCTTGTCGCTGCGCCAGCTACGGGTGATCTATGCAGGGCACTTGCCGCTGACCGCCTGGCGCCTGCTGAGCAACCTGGCGCGCCGCGATGCCCGCCTGCGCTTGCTGCCGCGGCCGCTGTTGGCGCGGCGGCGCGGTTTTGCGGGGCAGTATTGATGGGGCGAGCGGCCCCCGGGGAGTTCGCCTACCGCAAGGTTTATCGCTACCTGGAGGCGTTGATCGACCAGGCAGCGGGTGCCTCCCCTTGCCGGTTACCGTCGTTGCGTGCGCTGTCCCGGCGGCTGCGGGTATCGTTGGTCACGGTGCAGAGTGCCTACAACCTGCTGGAGGAGGAGGGCCGCGTGCAGTGCCTGCCACGGTCGGGGTACTACGTGCTGGGCGCAGGCAAACAGGAGGCTGTGGCCATGCCCCGACAGCCGCCCTTGCCCGTTCAGCCAGTGCTGGAGCGGGCCTTGCTCGCCCACGAACGGCGCATGGCCCGCCAGCGTGCCGCCAGCGCTGCGCCGTGGGAGGCGCTTGGCAGTGCGCGGCTGCGCAATGCGGTTGCAGAACGTTATACCCGCTCTTCCAACCAGTACTGGCGTGCTGATGACGTGCAACTGGCCCCGGATGTACTGGCGCTGCTGGAGACGCTGCTGGCAGCGCTGGCCCTGCACGGCACCACCGTGCTGGTACATTCGCCCTGTTGCTGGCAGGTGTTGGGCGCCCTGGCGCGCGCGGGCATGCGCGTGCTGGAGGTGCCACTGGACAGCCGTGGCAACCCGGACTTGCGTGCCCTGGCCAGTTTGCTGAGGAGCGAACCTGTGCGCATGCTGGTAATGCCGTCGTGTCTGGGCACGCCACAGGGCCGGCTGTTTTCCTCGTACCACCTGCAGCAGCTTGGCCAGTTGCTTGGCCAACACCCGGTATGGCTGTTGGAAAACGACCTGGACAGTGAACTGTGTTTCAGCGGGCCGCCGCACGCACGCCTGCGCGACTGGATCGACCCGCGTTGGCTGTTGGTAGTTGGGGCGTTCGAGGCTGCAGTGGGGGCCGAGGCGCCGTATGCCTATGTACTGGGCCATGACGGCGCGCTGGCCAAGGCGTTCGGCGAACGTGCGTTCCGGCTGGCGCCGCTGCGCCTGCAAGCGCTTGCGCACATGCTGGGCAAAGGTGAAATCGAGACGCAGCTGGCACAGCTGCGCACCCAGTTGCAAAGGCGTACGCAAAGCCTGGCGCGTGCGCTGGAGCTGCAGTTTGGCCCGCGGGTGGCGTTGGAAATACCTCAGGGCGGGCGAACGCTGTGGGTTCGCTTTCACCAACCGCTGCCGTGGGCTGAGGTAGTTGTTGCGCTGGCAGGTTCGGCCTTGCATGCCCTACCGGGTACGCAGTTCAGCCTGCAGGGGCGTTACCAGCAGTACCTGGCGCTGGTGTGGCTGGGGGATGACCCAGACGATCTGCAGCAGGCGGTGGAGCGCTTGGCGCAGGTGCTGGAGCTGCGTTGCGGGCGGCCTGCGAAAGGTGCTTGCCGCTAGATATGCAGCGCCTGTGAGCTCGAGCGCTGCATACCTTACGGCAAACACTTCTCAGCCCTTATGCAATCTCCAGACAGGCCGACCCGCTCAGCTACGCAGTCACTCCTGCCCCTGGCGCAAGCGCGTACTGACCAGCGCTGCAAACAGCAGCAACGCCGCAATGATCCACAACCCGTTGCGAGTACTGCCAGTGGTCTGCTCAATCACCCCCATCACTGACGGCCCGACAAACCCGCCCAGCAGGCCGCAGGTGGTGACGAACGCCAGGCCAGCCGCCAGTGCGTTACCGCTCAGGCGGCTGGAAGGGAAGACGAAGATGATCGACTGCACCACGAACAGCATCAGGGCGGTCAGTGAAAAACCGATCAGCCCGATGAACGAATTGCTCAGCGACGCCAGCAGCAACCCCGCCGCCATGGTCAGCAGGCCGAAGAACAAAAGCGTGCGGCAGCGCCGGGGGGAGGTGGCCAGCCGTGGCAAGGTGGCGGCGCCGATGGCGGCAGCAATCCACGGCACCGCAGTCAGCAAGCCGACCTGGAAAGGCGATAGCGCTGCGTAGGTACCGATGATGCCCGGCAGAAAGAAAATCACCGTGTAGATGGTGATCTGGTGCACGAAGTACACCACGATCGCCAGCCAGGTCTGCCGGTCGCGGAACATCTGCCCCAGTTTGCTCTGCTGCGGTGCGTCCGCCCGCTCGGCGGCCAGGCGCCGTTCGATGTGCTGGGCGTCGGAGGCCGACAGCCAGGGCGCTGCGGCGGGCCCGTCAGGTAGCTTCTTCCAGACCACGTAGGCCAGGGCCACGGCGGGTAGCCCTTCGAGCACGAACAACCACTGCCAGCCATGCCAGCCCATAACCCCGTCCATTTCCAGCAGGGCACCCCCCAGCGGCCCGCTGAGGATATTGGCCAGGCACACGCCCAGCAGGAAGTAACCGGTGGCGCGGGCGCGCTGTTCGCGGTCGAACCAGTAGGTGAGGTACAGCATTACACCGGGGAACAGGCCTGCTTCGGCAACCCCCAGCAACAAGCGCATGATGTAGAACGAGGTTTCGCCCTGGACGAAGGCCATGCCCGCCGACAGCACGCCCCAGGTGATCATGATGCGGGTGATCCAGAAGCGCGCGCCCACTCGGTGCATTATCAGGTTGCTGGGCACTTCGGCCAAGGCATAAGTCAGGAAGAACAGGCCGGCGCCCAGGCCATAGGCTGCTGCCGACAGGCCCAGGTCCACACCCATGCTGGCCTTGGCCAGGGCGATGTTGGTGCGGTCAAGAAAGCTCATCACGTAGACCACGATGAGCAGTGGCATCAATTTGCGCAGCAGCAAGCCGTTCAGGCGCTGCTCGGTGGAGGCGGCAGGGGCCGAGGCCGCTGCGCTGCCGGTGAGGGTTGTCATTGTTTTTTTCCCCGATGAAAGTGCTGGTGGTGTGCCGCACACGGTCGGCACATCCAGGTCTGAGGGTCAGGAACGGTTGATGTCGAGCCACACCGCGCCATTGGGGTACTGATAGCGCTCCAGGGTTTCGGCATGCATTTCGATGCTGTAGCCGGGGCGTTGCGGGGGCATGTAGCGCCCGCGGCGGATCACCACCGGGTCGATGAAGTGCTCGTGCAAGTGGTCGACGTACTCCAGTACCCGGTTGTGCAGCGAGGCAGACACTGCGATGAAATCGAACAGTGCGATGTTCTGCACATATTCGCACAGCCCGACACCACCGCCATGCGGGCACACCGGCACGTCGTACTTGGCAGCCATCAGCAGCACGATCAGCACCTCATTCAGCCCACCGAGACGGGCGGCGTCCAGCTGGCAGAAGTCCAGCGCACCGGCCTGGAACATCTGCTTGAACATCACCCGGTTGTGGCAATGCTCGCCCGTGGCGACGCCGATCGGGGCAATGCGTTGGCGGATGGTGGCATGGCCGAGAATGTCGTCCGGGCTGGTCGGCTCTTCGATCCACAACGGCTCGAAGGCCGCCAGGCGGCGCATGTTGGCGACTGATTCGTCTACTCCCCAGACCTGGTTGGCATCCATCATCAGGGTCCGCTCCCAGCCGATTTCATCGCGCAGGATGCTGGCGCGGCGAATGTCCTCTTCCAGGTCTGCGCCGATCTTCTGCTTGATATGCGTCCAGCCGTCCTCCACAGCTTCGCGGGCCAGCGTGCGCATTTTTTCTTCGCTGTAGCCCAGCCAGCCCGGGGCGGTGGTGTAGCCGGGGTAGCCTTCGCGCAGCATCTGCGCCTCGCGCTGGGGTTTGCCGGGAGCCTGGCGGCGCAGCAGGGCGATGGCTTCTTCGGGGGTGAGCACGTCGGTGACGTAGCTGAAGTCCAGGCAGCGCACCAGCTGCTCGGGCGTCATGTCGGCCAGCAGTTTCCACACCGGCTTGCCTTCGTGCTTGGCCCACAGATCCCACACGGCATTGACGATGGCCGCGGTGGCCAGGTGGATCACGCCCTTTTCCGGGCCCAGCCAGCGTAACTGGCTGTCGCTGACCGTGAAGCGGTGCCAGAAGCCGCCCATGTCGGCGGTGATTTCTTCGAGGGTGAGGCCGACGATCAACGGCGCCAGCGACTGCACCGCCGCCGCGCAAATCTCGTTGCCACGGCCGATGGTGAAGGTCAGGCCATGGCCTTCAAGGGCTTCGGCGTCGGTGTGCAGTACTACGTAGGCGGCCGAATAGTCGGGGGCGCTGTTCATGGCATCGGAGCCATCCAGCGACAGCGAAGTGGGGAAACGGATGTCGCGAACGCTGAGGTGGGTAATGCGTATGCTCATGGTCGGCTCTTGTTCTGCTCAGGCACTGGGAGCACTGACTGTAGGTTGTGCATTGATACAGGCATAATCGCCAATTCTTAATCAGCGATACCGGATTCGATATGCCTCGCTTGCCACCCGACAGCGCCCAGGCGCCTGCCAGCCTCGGCGCGTTGAAGATTTCCAGCCGCCAGATAACGCTGCTCAATGCCCTGGGCGAATTTGCCAACCTGCGCCGTGCTGCGGCCGCGATGCACACCACGCAACCGGCGGCCAGCCTGCTGCTGCAGCAACTTGAGGAGCGCCTGGGCGTGCGCTTGTTCGAACGCTTGCCGCGCGGGATGCAGGCCACGCTGTATGGCGAGGTGATGATCCGCTATGCGCAAAACGCGCTGCATGAGTTTGAGCATGCCCAGGCGCAAATCGCCGAGCTGACGCGCGGGGCACTGGGCCTGGTGCGGGTGGGCAGTGTCATGGGCCCGGTGCCGGGTGTGCTGACCAGGGCGGTGCTGGCCTACAAACGCGACCACCCCAAGGTGCGCATCTCTCTGGAAGTCGGCACCAGCGATACCTTGCTGCCGGCCTTGCTGCGCGGCGATTTCGACATGGTGGTCGGGCGCCTGCCAGACCAGAGCGACAGCCAGGACCTGAACATCGAGTTGTTCGATGGCGGTGAGCAGATGCGCGTGATTGCCCGCGCCGGCCACCCGTTGGCAGCGGTCACCGAGTTGCAACTGGCCGACCTGGTCGCCCAGACGTGGATCCTGCACCCCATTGGCAGCCCGATGCGCCGCCGCGTCGAAAGTGCCTTGCAGGCCGGCGGCATGGTGCAGTCGCTGGATATCGTCGAGACTGCCTCGATCCTGGCCACCACGGCCATGCTTGAAGCGTCCGAGATGATCGCGGTGGTGCCCAATGACGTGGCCGAGCATTATGCCCGCTACGGCATGGTTGCCATCCTGCCGGTGGAGTTGCCTTTGGCCATGGCCAACCTGGGCGTGCTGACCCTGCGCTCGCGGCCCGACTCGGTTGCCCTGGCCACCTTGCTGCGCTACTTGCGGGCGCAATAACCCTGCCTTTTCACTTGCCTGAGGCCCTGCGTCGATGCCGCCGGACATGACCCATTCCAGCTTTTGCAACTGGATCCGCTACAAGCACCTGGTGCTGATCGACACCTTGGCGCGCACCCGCAACATGCACGCCACCGCCACCCGCATGAACCTCAGTCAGCCGGCACTGAGCAAGATGCTGCGGGACCTGGAGGAGCAGTTCGGCTTCGCCTTGTTCGAGCGCCTGCCGCGCAGCATGCCGCCCACCGAGCTGGGCGAATATGTGGTGCGTTACGCCCAGGGCGCACTGGCCGAGTCGCAGCAGTTCGTCGACCAGGTCAACCGCCTGCGCAACGGCGGGCACGGCTTTATCCGTGTCGGCGGGATTTTTGCCGCTACCGCGCAGGTACTGCCGCAGGCCATTGCCGCCATCAAGGCCCGCAGCCCGTTGCTGTCGATCGAGGTGGTGGAGCATTCCAGCGACCACCTGCTGACCATGCTCGAACAGAACAAGCTCGACATCATGATCGGCCGGTTCACCGAAGAGCGTTTCAGCCAGCTGTTCGACTTCCAGCCCCTGGAGCCCGAGCCTTTCAGCCTGGTGGTCAACAGCGAACACCCGCTCAACCAGCTGCACAGCACGCCTCTGGCGGCGCTGGGTGACTGGCCATGGGTGTTGTACCCGGTCGGCACGCCGATCCGCAATCGCCTGGAGCAGGCATTCCGGGTGGCCGGTCTGGCCACGCCCGCCGACAGCGTGGAAACCATCAGCATGCCGATGTTCCTGCAACTGCTGCAATCGGCGCCGATGATCGCCATGCTGCCGCGCTCGATGGTTGCCGCGCAGTTGGCCAGCGGCCAGCTCAAGGAACTGCGCAGCCCATTGCACCTGGCGGCCCTGGAGTATGGCGTGGTCACCCGCAAGGATGAGCCACTGAGCGCTTCGGCCCGAGCCTTTGTCGAGATTCTGCTGGAAGGGGCGCGGCGGCGTCGGGAGGGCCAGTGCTGAACAGCCATGAGCGCTGAGACATTGAGGTGGAGATTCTAGGGTCTTTGGGAGGTTGCGTCAGGGCTGACAGGTGCTTGCCACAGCATTTGTCAGCCCTCATGCGATCACTGCAGGAGCTGGCCTGCCTGCGAAGCAGCCCTGAAGGCCCTACCGGCGATCGCCAATCTCATCTCTCCACTGCCTCCCGATAACCCCAGGTTATCGTTCGATCGGATCATCTCATTGGGAATGTCGCACAAGGCTTCTTACAGTAGGTGGCAGCCATAAAAAGAAGCCAGCCGCGCCGTCCTGAGAGGTCCCATGCAACTGATTGCCAAAACAGGTGACCTTGCCGTCATCCGCCTCAACCCGCTGGACAACGTGCTCATCGCCCGCCAGGCCCTGGCGCAAGGCCTGCGCCTGGACACCGAGGCCATTACCGTGCGCCAGCCGATTCCCTCCGGCCACAAAGTGGCCACCGAGCGCGTTGAGCAGGGCCAACCGCTACGCCGCTACGGTCAGATCATCGGTTTTGCTTCACAGCCGATCGACGCCGGCGACCATGTGCATGTGCACAACGTGCAGATGGGCGACTTTGCCCGTGACTATGCCTTTGGCGTCGATACCCGCACCCAGCCGAGCAGTCAGGCGCAGTTCCAGGGCATCGTGCGCGCCGATGGCCGGGTCGCGACGCGCAACTACATCGGCATCCTTACCTCGGTGAACTGCTCGGCAACTGTCGCCCGCGCCGTAGCCGACCATTTCCGTCGGGACATCCACCCCGAGGCGCTGGCCGCTTACCCGAACATCGACGGCGTGGTGGCCCTGACCCACGGTGCCGGCTGCGCAGTAGACCCAAGCGGTGAGGCACTTGGCCTGTTGCGCCGCACCTTGGCCGGGTACGCCGTGCATGCCAATTTCGCCGCCGTGCTGATCATTGGCCTGGGTTGCGAAACCAATCAGATCGACAGCCTGCTGGAAACCCAAGGCCTGCAGGCCAGTGCGCAGCTGCGCACCTTCACCATCCAAGGTATCGGCGGCACCTCGAAAACCATCGCGGCCGGTATCGAGCAGGTCTGCGGGCTACTGGCCCAGGCCAACCAGGTCCGACGCCAGCCGGTCAGCGCACGGCACCTGGTGGTCGGCCTGCAATGTGGCGGCTCCGACGGTTACTCGGGGATCACTGCCAACCCGGCACTGGGTAATGCCGTCGACCGCCTGGTGGCGGCAGGGGGTACCGCGATCCTGTCCGAGACCCCGGAAATCTACGGCGCCGAGCACTTGCTGACCCGCCGTGCAGTCAGCCGAGAGGTGGGCGAGAAGCTGCTAGCGCGCATTCGCTGGTGGGAGGACTACTGCAGGCGCATGAACGCCGAACTGAACAACAACCCTTCGGCCGGCAACAAGGCCGGGGGCCTGACCACCATCCTCGAGAAATCGCTGGGCGCGGTGGCCAAGGCCGGCTCCAGCAATCTGGTCGATGTGTACCAATACGCGCAACCCGTGCGTGCCCACGGCCTGGTGTTCATGGATACCCCCGGGTACGACCCGGTTTCGGCCACCGGCCAGGTGGCGGGTGGGGCCAACCTGATCGCTTTCACCACCGGGCGTGGCTCGGCCTACGGCTGCGCCCCGGCGCCGTCGATCAAGCTGGCCACCAACAACCGCGTGTTCGAACACCAGGAGGAGGACATGGACGTCAACTGCGGCGGCATCGCCGACGGCTCCACCAGCATCGAGGAGCGCGGCGCTTACATCTTCGAGCAAATGCTGCGCATTGCTTCCGGGGCACGCAGCAAAAGCGAACAGCACGGCTATGGGCAAAACGAATTCGTGCCCTGGCAGATCGGCGCCGTGACCTGATCGAGCGCACTCGTCCCGTTTAAAAGGCAACCACAATGACTCAAACCACAGATTACAACGTGCAAGCGCTCACCATCTTTGTCGAGCAGCTGTTCGTGAAAGCCGGTGCCGATGCCGAAGTCGCCCAGGTGGTGACCCGGGTGCTGCTCGAAGGCGAACTGCTGGGGCACCGTACCCATGGCCTGAACCTGGTCAGCCGTTACATCGGCGGTATGCTCGACGGGCAGGTCAAGGCTCGCGCCCAGGCGCTCGAACAAGTCTCGGACGGTGGTGTCTCCAGCCTGTTCGATGGCCATTATGTGTTGGGGCCGTATTGCGTCAGCCGCGCCCTGGACTGCGCGGCAAAGGGCGCGACCGAGCAGGGCATCGGAATCGCCGTGGTACGCCGCGCCGCGCATATCGGCTGCCTGGCGGCCTACCTGAAGCCCTACACAGACCAGGGCCTGGTGGCGATGGTGTATTCCTCGGACCCGTCGGTGGGCCTGGTCTGTGCTCACGGCGGCGTCGACCCGGTCTACACCCCGAATCCGATTGCTGCCGGTATCCCGACCCGGGGTGACCCGATTTTGCTGGATGTGAGCATGTCCACCGTCACCCTCGGCCTGGTCGGCCAGTGCCGCGATGCCGGTAGCCGCCTGCCGCACCCGGTGCTGGTGAGCAACGACGGCCAGCTGAGTGACGACCCGCACGACTTCTACACCAGCCCGCAAGGCAGCATCCTGCCCCTGGGCGGCCAGGCCTTTGGCCACAAGGGTTTCGCCCTGGCGCTTCTGGTGGAAGCCCTGACCTCGGGGCTGGCCGGCCACGGACGCAAGGATGCCCCGGACCAGTGGGGGGCGTCGGCCACTGCGGTGGTCATCGACCCGCGGTTCTTCGGCGGGCTGGACGCGTTCACCGACGAAGCCAGCTTCCTCGGTCGACTGGTTCTCGCCAGCCGCCCGCTCGACCCTGAGCGCCCGGTGCGACTGCCTGGGCAGGCCGGGCTCGCGCTGCGCCGGCAGGCCCTGGAGCACGGCCTGAAGCTTGCGCCGCAGCTGGTGGCCGACCTTGACCGCCTGGCCGCGCAGCTGCAACTGCCAGCACTTTCCCAATAAATCACAACAAGGGTACATCGATGACTGATCGATCAGACGCCAAGCAACTGTTGCTCCTGAGTCACGATACCAGCGCGTTTGAATGCGGCAGCTGGGTAGGGCGGGTCTGGCTGCCGGACCAGGGCCCCGCGGTGGTGCTGGTAAAAGCAGGTGCCGTGTACGACATCAGCGGCCACGTGGCGACCGTTTCGGCCCTGCTGGAAGTGGCCGACCCGGTGGCCTACCTGCGTGCCTTGCCGCTGGCCAGGCCGTTGGCCGGGCTGCAGGCGCTGCTGGACAACAGCGACCCGGCCCGGCGCGACCTGCGCCAGCCATGGTTGCTGGCGCCCATCGACCTGCAGGCGGTCAAGGCCGCTGGCGTGACCTTCGCCGCCAGCCTGCTGGAGCGTGTAGTGGAAGAGCAGGCCAAGGGCGACCCGGCCAAGGCCGACGCCATCCGTGACACCCTGGCCAGCCGCATCGGCGCCGACCTGTCGCAGATCGTCCCGGGCTCGGCCCAGGCCGAAGCGCTGCGCAAGGTGCTGGTGGAGCAGGGCTTGTGGTCGCAATACCTGGAAGTGGGCATTGGCCCGGATGCCGAGGTGTTCACCAAGGCCCAGCCGCTGTCGGCGGTCGGCCACGGCGCCAACATCGGCATTCACCCCAAGTCCAGCTGGAACAACCCGGAACCCGAAGTGGTGCTTGCGGTTTCCAGCGATGGCAGCATCAAGGGCGCGATGCTGGGCAATGACGTCAACCTGCGCGATTTCGAAGGGCGCAGTGCCTTGCTGCTGTCCAAGGCCAAGGACAACAATGCATCAACCGCCCTGGGCCCGCTGCTGCGGCTGTTCGACGAAAGCTTTGGCCTGGATGATGTGCGCAATGCCGAAGTCGACTTGCGGGTCGAAGGCGAAGACGGTTTCGTCCTGTCCGGGCGCAGTTCCATGCGCCAGATCAGCCGCGACCCGCAGGATCTGGTGCAGCAGACCCTCAACGAAAACCATCAATATCCCGACGGCCTGGTGCTGTTCCTCGGTACCCTGTTCGCGCCCAAGCAGGACCGCGACCAGCCGGGCAACGGTTTCACCCACAAGGCGGGCGACGTTGTGAGCATCAGCAACCCGCAACTGGGTACCCTGTGCAACCGCGTGACCACCAGCGACGTGGCACCGCGATGGGAGTTCGGCCTGCGCGCGCTGATCGACAGCCTTGGCCGACGCGGCCTGCTGCAAGTGGCTACAACCGCGCGCCAGCCCTGAGCGGCGCGTTTCTCCAGGGAGGGGCGGCATGCACGACGGATCGCCGAGGCGCTGATAGCGCGGCAACAATAATAATAAAGGTCATCACATGAACCCTATGAAGAAGTACCAACGCATCACCGTTGTGTTCCTGCTGCTGATCGGCATCGTCAATTACCTGGACCGTAGTGCGCTGTCGATCGCCAACACCTCGATCCAGAAAGACATGATGATCAGCCCTTCGCAGATGGGCATCCTGTTGTCGGCGTTCTCCATTGCCTATGCCTTTGCCCAGCTGCCCATGGGCATGATCATCGACCGCCTGGGCAGCAAGGTCGCCCTCGGCGCCTCGCTGCTGGGCTGGTCGGTGGCCCAGGCGGCGTTCGGCATGGTCAACAGCTTTGCCGGCTTCATGGGCCTGCGTGTGTTGCTGGGGATTGGCGAGGCGCCGATGTTCCCGTCGGCGGCCAAGGCCCTGTCGGAGTGGTTCGACGCCAACGAGCGCGGTACCCCGACCGGTCTGGTCTGGTCCTCGACCTGCCTTGGCCCGTGCCTGGCACCGCCCTTGCTGACGCTGTTCATGGTCAACTTCGGCTGGCGCGGCATGTTCATCATCACCGGCGTGATTGGTATGGTGCTGGCGGTGTGCTGGCTGAGTTTCTACAAGAGCAAGGCGCGCTACCTGGCAGACCTGGCAGCTGCAGGCGAGCCGCTGCCGCGTGAGCAGCAGACGCCGGCAGCTGCCGAGCAGGCACCGAAGGCCTCTTACTTCGCTGGCTGGCTCGATTTGTTCAAGCACCGCAGCACCTGGGGCGCGGTACTGGGCTTCATGGGCGTGATCTACATGCTCTGGCTGCACCTGACCTGGCTGCCCGGCTACTTCGAGCGCGAGCACGGCCTGGACCTGTACAAGACTGCCTGGGTGGTATCGCTGGCCTATGGCTTCGGCGCGGCGGGCACCATCGTTGCCGGGCGCTTCTGCGACAGGCTGGTGAAGCGCGGCATGAGCGTGCTGGGCAGCCGCAAGTTCAGTGTCATCACCGGCCTGGTACTGGCGGCGCTGTTCACCTTGCCGCTGTCGTTCGTCAGCGGCCTGACCGGCTGCATCATCCTGCTGTGCCTGGCGCTGTTCAGCATCAACATGGCCAGCGCCACCGCCTGGATGATCGTCAACACCATCGTCGACAGCCAGCGCGTCGCCTCGTTTGGCTCGATCCAGAACTTCGGCGGCTACATTGCCGGCTCGGTGGCGCCGATCGTCACCGGTTTCAGCATCCAGTACTCGGGTTCGTTCAACACCGCGTTCATGATCAGCGCGGTGGTGGCGCTGTGCTCGGCGGTGGCGTACTTCCTGCTGTTGCAGGCACCGATTGGCAGTGCCAAGCCCCAGGCTGCCGGCCTGGCCGTAGTGTAGGAGCGGCCTGACGTCGCGATGGGCTGCGCAGCAGCCCCAACATCCCGAACCCGCCACATGAATCCGAGGGGCTGCTGCGCGGCCCTTCCGGCACACCGACCTGACCCACGGCACTTGCCAGTCAGGCAGGTCTGTATGTATAACCAGTGCCTGTCCCCGTTACCCGATCTCGCCCCGTGATTGCCCACTCTGTCGACGACCCGTTCTACTACCTGCACAATTTCCGCCAGGTGCTGCTGTGGGTCGAGCAGCGTTACGAAGACCTGCTCGACGATCAGGAACTGTCCTTCATCCGTACATTCAGCCAACTGGACGCGCCTGCCCAGGCCTTGATGGTGCGCATGGTCATGCGCAAAGGGGAGCTGTTTCGCAGCGATCGCCTGGACTATGCCGAAATCGGCGATACCTGGCAGGCGCTGCAGCCTTTGCAGGCCTTGGGTTGGGTGCGTGAACCCGAACAACTGGCGCTGGAGCAGCTGTTCGTCTTGCTGCGCAAGGACGAACTGGCGCGCTGTTTTGCCCGGCAACTAAGCCGCCCCCGTGCCACCAAGCATGAACTGCTGGCACAACTGCAAGCCCTGGAGCTGGCAGCCCGGCCGCTGGCCGAGTGGTTCCCGGACAGCGAGGTGCGCATCCTGCACTGGTGCCTGCAACCGCTGTGCGACCGCATGCGCCTGCTGTTTTTCGGCAACCTGTACCAGGACTGGTCAGACTTCGTGCTCGCTGATCTCGGCCTGCTGCGCTACGAGCAGGTGCCGTTCAGCACCGATTCACGCGCCTTGCAGCAACGTGCCGAAGTCGATCTGGCGATGGCCTTGCACCAGTGCGCCGAGCGCCTGGAGCAGGGCGACGACCCGGTCGCGATCCTGGCGGCGATGCAGGGCCTGCACAGCGACAATCCATGGCTGAGCAGGCGCCATGCGCGTTTGCAGTTCGCCCTGGGCCAGCAATGCGAGCGCCTGGGCGACTGGGCCCAGGCCCTGGCCGTGTACGCGCAGTGCAGCCATGCCCAGGCGCGCATTCGTCAGGTGCGGGTGCTGGAGCGTAGCGAGCAATGGCCGCAGGCCCATGCGCTGGCGTTGCAACTGGCGGCGGCGCCGGCCAACGCACTCGAGGTGCAGGCGCTTGAGCGCATGCTGCCGCGCCTGGCGCGCAAGCTTGGCGGTCCGCCACAGCGGCGCCAGCGGGTCGCGCCACTTGAGCTGATCGAGCTGGAGCTGCCCCGCGAGCACGCCGCGCTGGGCGTGGAAGAAGCCGTGCGTCAGCACCTCGCCGAAGCGGGTGGGCATGTGCATTACGTGGAGAACACGCTGCTCAACAGCCTGTTCGGCCTGCTGTGCTGGGAGGCGATCTTCGCCCCGGTAGCTGGCGCGTTCTTCAACCCGTTCCAGTCTGCACCCCAGGACCTGCACGACAGCGACTTCCAGCAGCGGCGAAGCGCCGTGTTCGAACGCTGCCTGGGGCGCCTTGACGATGGCAGCCATCGCCAGGCGATTCTCGATTGCTACGCGGCCAAACAAGGCTTGCAGTCACCGTTCGTGTTCTGGTCCATGCTCAGCGAGGCGCTGCTGCAGCAGGCGCTGGCGTGCCTGCCGGCCGCTCAGCTGAAACACTGCTTCGTGCGCCTGCTGCAGGACATTCGCAACAACCGCGCCGGTATGCCCGACCTGATCCAGTTCTGGCCCGAGCAGGGTCGCTATCGCATGGTCGAGGTCAAGGGCCCCGGCGACCGCCTGCAGGACAATCAGCTACGCTGGCTGGAGTTCTGCAGGTCCAACGGGCTGGCGGTCGCGGTGTGCCATGTGCGTTGGAGCGAGGCGTCTTGAGCTACAGCGTGGCAGTGCGCGCCCTCTGCGAGTTCAGCGCCAAGGTCGGCGACCTGGACCTGCGCTTCACGCCATCGCCGTCCGCCCAGGAAGGCATCGAAGGGCACCGGCGGGTAGTGGCGCGGCGCGCTGCTGGTTACCAGTCGGAAATCACCCTCGAAGGCCAGTTCGACACCCTGCGGGTGCGCGGCCGCGCCGACGGCTACGACCCGGCCCACAACCGCCTGGAAGAGATCAAGACCTACCGCGGTGACCTGACGCGCCAGCCCGCCAATCACCGCCAGTTGCACTGGGCGCAAGCCAAGGTCTACGGCTGGTTGATGTGTCAGGCACGGCAACTGCCCGCCATCGAGGTGGCGCTGGTTTACCTGGATGTCGACAGCGACGGCCAGACGCTGATCAGCCAGCACTGCACGGCTGACGAGCTGCAGGCCTTTTTTGAAACCCAGTGCCAGCGTTTTCTGGCCTGGGCCCAGTATCAGCAGCGGCGCATGGCCGAACGTAACGATGGGCTACAGGCATTGGGCTTTCCCTATGCCCAGTTCCGCCAGGGCCAGCGGCAACTGGCCGAAACACTGTACAAGGCGGTGAGCACCGGCCGCTGCCTGATGGCCCAGGCCAGCACCGGCATCGGCAAGACGCTCGGTACCTTGTTCCCGCTGCTCAAGGCCATGGCGCCGCAGCAACTGGACAAGCTGTTCTTCCTCACCGCCAAGACGCCGGGCAGGGCACTGGCCCTCGATGCCATGCACCAGATTACCGCTGCCACGCCGCAGCCGGCCTTGCGCACACTGGAGCTGATTGCTCGCGACAAGGCCTGCGAATACCCCGACAAAGCCTGCCATGGCGAGTCCTGCCCATTGGCCGCAGGCTTCTACGACCGCCTGCCTGCAGCGCGCGAGGCCGCGGCGGCCGTGCCCTTGCTGGACCGTGCCAAGCTGCGCGAAGTGGCGTTGGCGCACCAGGTGTGCCCCTATTACCTGGGCCAGGAGATGGCGCGCTGGGTGGATGTGCTGGTCGCCGACTACAACTACTACTTTGATGCGCATGCGTTGCTGTTCGGCCTGACTCAGCTGAACCAGTGGCGCGTCGCGGTGCTGGTGGACGAGGCGCACAACCTGGTCGAGCGCGGGCGCAACATGTACAGCGCCAGCCTTGACCAGGGCCAGCTGCTGGCCTTGCGCCAAAGCAAGCCACACGGGCTGGTCAGCGCGCTGGACCGGTTGAACCGTCAGTGGAACGCGCTGTACAAAGAGCAGCGTGCGCCCTACAAGGCCAGCGAGTCGCTGCCTGAATCCTTGTTGCGTGCCCTGCAGCAGTGCATCGGGCTGATCCAGGAGCAGATGAACCAGTCGCCCGCGCACATGGACCCGCAGGTTTTGCAGTTCTTCTATCAGGCGTTGCAGTTCAGCCGGGTTGCTGAACTGTTTGACGAGCATTTTCTGTTCGACATCAGCCAGCGCCAAGGCCCGCGCAAGCGCCGACTGGCGACCCTGTGCCTGCGCAACGTCACCCCGGCACGCCTGCTGGCCCCGCGCATGCAAGCGGCACGCAGTGTGACGCTGTTTTCTGCCACGCTGAGTCCGCGGCACTTCTACAGCGACCTGCTGGGCATGCCGGCCGACACCGCGTGGCTGGAGGTGGCGGCGCCATTTCGACCCGAGCAGCTGGAAGTACGCATTGCCAGCCAGGTCTCCACCCGCTACCAGCAGCGCCAGGCCTCACTGGCACCCATTGTCGAGCTGATTGCCCGCCAGTATGAACAGATGCCGGGCAACTATCTGGCATTCTTCAGCAGCTTTGAATACCTGCAGCAGGTAGCCGGGTTGCTGGCCGAGCAGCATGTGCAGATTCCCATATGGGCGCAGCAACCGGGCATGGATGAAGCGGCGCGCCAGACGTTTCTGGATCGGTTCGTCACCGATGGCCAGGGCATCGGCTTCGCCGTATTGGGCGGTGCTTTTGGCGAAGGCGTGGATTTGCCGGGGACGCGGCTGATCGGTGCATTCGTTGCCACGCTCGGGCTGCCCCAGGTCAACCCGGTCAATGAGCAGTTCAAGCAGCGGCTGGGGCGCCAGTTTGGTGCGGGCTTCGATTACGCCTATCTGTACCCCGGCGTGCGCAAGGTGATCCAGGCGGCCGGTCGGGTCATTCGGGGCGATCAGGATCGTGGTGTGCTGGTGCTGATCGATGAGCGCTTTGCCGAACCGAGGGTACAGCAGATGTTCCCGGGCTGGTGGCCGGCAGCGATAGGCTGATCCGGTGGGCGGGCCTTGGTTCGTTCAGGGCTGCAATTGGGGTAAGATCACGACCCGTGCCAGTTTCAAACGCCTTGCATATCAAGGTGATGGCACTTCTTTGAGTCCGCATGACGTGCAGTACGGTCATCGAGACTCGCTCGTCTGTCGTTATGACTTGCTTCAGAGTTTGGCCGTTGCGCTGGCGGCCCGACGCACCGCTACAGGATTCACGTTTTGTCCGACCTCTCGAAAAACCCGCTGCTGCAGTACATGGCCCGTCTGGCCCCATCCAGCCAGCAAACCATGCGCTACATTCTTCAGGACGCCGCCGACCGGCTGGGCTTTGTCGACTGCAACCTCGTCGAGGTGCCCTGGCATCGGCTGGAGCCCGGCCATGTGATCGCCCTGGTGGCGGCCCTGCGCACCGACGGCTATGCGCCCAACAGTTCGTCGCTATACGTCAACGCCATTCGCGGGGTGATGAACGAAGCCTGGCGCCAGGGCCTGATCGACCATGAGCAGTTGTTGCGCATTCGCGAGGTCAAGCCGGCCACCGGCAGCCGCCTGCCGCCAGGGCGCAACCTGCGCCGCAGCCTGATCCGCGAACTGATGGACGTGTGTGCGGCGGACCCGCGGCCGCAGGGGGTGCGCGACGCAGCGATCATTGCCTTGTTGTACGGCACTGGCATGCGCAAGTCGGAATCGGTGGACATCGACCTGGATCAGGTTGATTTCGAGGCGCGTAGCCTGCAGGTGCTGGGCAAGGGCAACCGCCAGCTGATCAAGTATGCGCCGCCCTGGGCGTTTGAAAAGCTGCAGGCGTGGCTGGACCTGCGCCGCGAAGACCTGCCGGCAGGGGCCGAAGACGACGCGTTCCTGTTCAACCGCATCCGTCGTGGCAGCCACATCACCCGCGCGCGGATCACCAAGCATGCGATCTACTACATCGCCCGCCAGCGCGGTGCGCAGGTGGGGGTGAAGATCATGCCGCATGACTTTCGCCGCGCGTTTATTACCCGGGTGATCGAAGAGCATGACCTGTCGATTGCGCAGAAGCTGGCGCACCATGCCAATATCCAGACCACGGCCAGTTATGACCGGCGTGATGACAACGAACGCCGGCGTGCGGTGGACCGGTTCGACTACTGACTTTCAGTGTTTTTTTTGGGGGGGGCAGTAGGATTGCATCAGGGCTGACAGGCGCTGCACATGCTGTGGCGACCACCTGGCACCCCAAACACAATATCCCCCGTACGCCCCATTCCAGAGCGCCCGCAAAAAATAGTTTCATCTTCATTCACCTGCGGAGTTGGCCCGCAACCTGCTATATCCAGCCTGCGAATTTGATCGAGTGGTCAGGCCGCAGGCGCTGCCAAGCGCCCACGGCGGACCCTCTAAACGGCCAGCAGGCCACGGATTTCAGGGGCCGCAGGATGTCGCTCGCGGAGCAGATCGAACAACAACAGGATGCCGCAGGCTGGAGCGCCCATCTGCAGCTGCGCTTCGTCAAGCGCGACGGTGTGACCCGCCTTGGTGCGCGGCGGCATTTCGGTCCTCTTTTGGTGCAGCGGCCTTTCTATCCTGAAGGTCCGCCATGCCACGTCTATGTGCTGCACCCACCTGGCGGCATCGTCGCTGGCGATCGCCTGGAACTGGAGATTCATCTGGAGCCTGGCAGCCACGCACTGCTGACCATGCCCGGCGCCAGCAAGTTCTACCGCAGCATCGGCCCCACCGCGCGCCTTGCGCAGCGCTTCCACCTGGCCAGCGGTAGCACGCTGGAATGGCTGCCACAGGACAGCATCTTTTTTTCTGGCGCTCGCGCCAGCCTCGACAGCCGTTTCACCCTTGAGCCCGGGGCCCGCCTGCTGGCGTGGGAAACCCTGTGCCTGGGTCGCCCGGTGATGAACGAGCGTTTCGAGCAGGGCGCCCTGGACAGCCGGCTGCACATCGAGCTGGCCGATGAAATCGGCCTGCATGAGCGGCTGCGTATCGAAGGCGGGCAGTTGGACAAGCTTGGCGGGCACCCGCTGCTCGCCACCTTCTGTGCCGCACCTGCCGACCAGGCGCTACTGGAACAGGTGCGCCCGCTGCTCGAAGCACTGGGCAACCCGGCCGGTGCGACCCTGCTCGGCTCTTTGCTGGTGATCCGCCTGCTCGACCATGACAACCAACACCTGCAACACACCCTGCAACGCCTGTGGCATGTACTGCGCCCGGCCGTCCTCGGCCTGCCCGCCTGCCCGCCGCGTATCTGGGCCACCTGAGAGAGCGCCATGGAGCTGACCCCAAGAGAGAAAGACAAACTGCTGCTGTTCACCGCCGCGTTGCTGGCTGAACGGCGCCTGGCCCGTGGTCTGAAGCTCAACTACCCGGAGGCCGTAGCGTTGATCAGTGCCGCAGTGCTGGAGGGCGCCCGCGATGGCCGCACCGTCGCTGAACTGATGAGCCTGGGGCGCGAAGTGCTGAGCCGCGACCAGGTAATGCCCGGTATAGCTGAAATGCTCCCCGATGTGCAGGTCGAAGCGACGTTCCCGGATGGCACCAAGCTGGTGACCGTGCATGACCCCATTGTCTGAAACTGCCCCGGAGCCTTGCATGATCCCAGGTGAAATACAGGTCGCCAGCGGCGACATCGAACTGAATTGCGGCCGTGAAACGGTCAGCGTTTGCGTGGCCAACCATGGCGACCGCCCGGTACAGGTCGGCTCGCATTACCACTTTCATGAAGTCAACCAGGCGCTGGTGTTCGACCGCGCGCCGACCCTGGGCTTTCGCCTGGACATTCCTGCCGGCACCGCCGTGCGCTTCGAGCCCGGTCAGGCGCGGACCGTGCAGTTGGTGGCGTACGCCGGCAAGCGCGTGGTCTACGGCTTTCAGGGCAAGGTGATGGGCCCGCTGGAGGGCAGGGCATGAGCCGTATTTCCCGTCAGGCCTATGCCGACATGTTCGGCCCGACCGTGGGTGACCGTGTGCGCCTGGCCGACACCGCGCTGTGGGTCGAGGTCGAAAAGGACTTCACGGTGTATGGCGAAGAGGTGAAGTTCGGCGGCGGCAAGGTTATCCGTGATGGCATGGGGCAAGGCCAGATGCTGGCCGCCGCGGCCATGGACCTGGTGCTGACCAACGCCTTGATCATCGACCACTGGGGCATCGTCAAAGCGGATATCGGCATCAAGCACGGGCGCATCGCAGTGATCGGCAAGGCCGGCAACCCGGACGTGCAGCCGGGCGTCAACGTGCCGGTCGGCCCGGGTACCGAAGTGATTGCGGCCGAGGGCAAGATCGTCACCGCCGGCGGCGTCGACTCGCATATCCATTTCATCTGCCCGCAGCAAGTCGACGAGGCACTGAACAGCGGCGTCACCACCTTTATTGGTGGCGGCACCGGGCCGGCCACTGGCACCAACGCCACCACCTGCACCCCCGGCCCCTGGTACCTGGCGCGCATGCTCCAGGCCGCCGACAGCCTGCCGATCAACATCGGCCTGCTCGGCAAGGGCAATGCCTCGCGACCTGAAGCGCTGCGCGAGCAGATCGCCGCCGGTGCGGTGGGCCTGAAGCTGCATGAAGACTGGGGTTCGACGCCGGCCGCCATCGACTGCTGCCTGGGCGTGGCCGAGGAAATGGACATTCAGGTGGCGATCCACACCGACACCCTCAACGAGTCCGGCTGTATCGAGGACACCCTGGCCGCCATCGGCGACCGCACCATTCACACCTTTCACACCGAAGGTGCTGGGGGTGGCCATGCACCGGACATCATCCGCGCGGCGGGACAGGCCAACGTGCTGCCGTCCTCGACCAACCCGACTTTGCCGTACACGGTCAATACCGTGGACGAGCATCTGGACATGCTGATGGTGTGCCATCACCTTGACCCGAGCATTGCCGAGGACGTGGCCTTCGCCGAGTCGCGCATTCGCCGTGAAACCATCGCTGCCGAGGACATCCTGCACGACATGGGCGCCTTTGCCATGACGTCGTCCGACTCCCAGGCCATGGGCCGGGTCGGCGAGGTGGTGCTGCGCACCTGGCAGGTCGCTCACCAGATGAAGCTGCGCCGCGGGCCGCTGGCACCGGATACCGACTACAGCGACAACTTCCGGGTCAAACGCTACATCGCCAAGTACACCATCAACCCGGCGCTGACCCATGGCATCGCGCACGAGGTAGGGTCGCTGGAGGCTGGCAAGCTGGCCGACCTGGTGCTGTGGTCGCCGGCGTTCTTTGCGGTCAAGCCGGCCCTGGTGATCAAGGGCGGCATGATCGTCACCGCGCCCATGGGCGACATCAATGGCTCTATCCCGACGCCGCAGCCGGTGCACTACCGGCCGATGTTCGGCGCCCTTGGCGCAGCGCGGCATGCCACCCGCATGACGTTCCTGCCGCAGGCAGCGATGGACCGCGGCCTGGCCGAGGAACTGAACCTGCGCAGTCTGATCGGCGTGGTCAACGGCTGCCGTCGGGTGCGCAAGCCGGACATGCTCCACAACACCTTGCAGCCGCTGATCGAGGTCGATGCGCAGACCTACCAGGTGCGTGCCGATGGCCAACTGCTGGTCTGCGAGCCTGCCACGGAACTGCCGCTGGCGCAGCGCTACTTCTTGTTCTGAAACCTGTTCTGAAGCCCGTTTTGAAGGAGCACCGATGATTGTCCTGACCCGCCGTATTACCGAGCCCGGACAGCTAAACGAGACCGGCACCGTTACCCTCGATGTCGACAGCCGCATCAAGAGCCGCCTGCGGGTAACCCTTGATGATGGCCGCGAAGCCGGGCTGATGCTGGAGCGCGGCCACCTGCTGCGCGGCGGTGAGCTGTTGGCGGATGCTGATGGCACCCAGCTGATCCGCGTGCTGGCCGCGCCCGAGGCGGTGTCCACCGTGCGCTGCGCCGACCCGCATCTGCTGGCCCGTGCGGCCTACCACCTGGGCAACCGCCATGTCCCGCTGCAGATCGAGCCTGGCCTGTTGCGCTTCCAGCACGATCATGTACTGGACGACATGCTGCGCGGGCTTGGTCTGACGGTGCAAGCCGAACAGGCCCCGTTCGAGCCTGAAGCCGGCGCCTACCAGAGTGCGCCACATGGCCACAGCCATGGCCACGGCCACGATCACCCGTTCGTGCGCCTGCCTGCCCATTCCTGATCTGCCCTGGAGCAACCGATGAAAAAGACTTTCGCCCTGTTTCTGCTGATGTTGGCACTGCCAGCCTTTGCCCACCCCGGGCACGATGGCAACCCCCTGCAAGACGGCCTGCTGCACCCCTTGACCGGCCTTGACCACCTGTTGATGTTGCTGGGCACCGGCGTGCTCGCCGCGCTGACCCGGCGCAGCCTGACGCTGCCGCTGGCCACCCTGGCGGCGATGTTCGGGGGCGCGGTGTGTGGCCACCTGTTCGGCGACGTGCTGGGCATGGAGAGCATGATCGCCGTGTCGCTGCTGGTGGCTGCCGGGGCTGTACTGCTACCAAGCCGTCAAGTACTGATGGCCATGGCCATGCCGGTATTCGCCCTGTTCCATGGCTGGGCTCATGGCGTGGAGGCAACACCGAGCGCGTTCTGGCAGTTCAGCGCCGGTTTCGTGATGGTCAGTGGCCTGTTGCTGGCGGCTGGCTTCGCTGTCGGTTGCCTGCTGCGCCGGCACAGCGGCCTGCAGAAAGCCTTCGGCGGTGGCCTGCTGGCCGGCGCGGCACTGGTGCTGGCCGGTTGATGAGCAGCGACCTGGCGTTACTGCGCCTGCTGCAGCTGGCCAGCCCCGGTTTGCCGGTGGGTGGCTTCACCTACTCGCA